>OJHG01000716.1_pt1 | contig 13295 bp, 13 predicted proteins | sample 1594761 | NCBI WGS metagenome assembly OJHG01 (sample SAMN05416786, study PRJEB24817) | seawater metagenome | isolation source: Sea water | place: Canada:Atlantic | collected 2013-07 | reverse complement strand
TGGGCTCGGAGATGTGTATAAGAGACAGGCTATAAAAGATATTTTACTTCTCCAATTTTGTTTTTAAGCGCGAGATATTTTGGGGTAAATATAGTAGAAATTGGTGCAGGTATAGGAAGCGGTGTTCTGGGCGCGTTTCCAAGTAAAGTTCGTGGGTTAGATATTAATACTAAAGCCGTTGAATATTGTAAAAGTAAGGGTTTACAGGTCGAGTTAATTGGAGTAGATGGAGTTTTTCCTATTTTAAAGGAAGGAGTTGATGCGTGTATTATTGATAATGTGCTGGAGCATATTGAAAACCCTCGTGCTACATTGAACGAATGTTATCGTATAACTAAAGAGAATGGTGGTTTAGTTGTTGCTGTTCCAGGGCAACTTGGGTTCCAGTCTGATGAGGATCACAAGAAATTCTATGAGGCAGAAGGGCTGAAGTTTTTAGATGACAGGTGGAAGTTGGTTAGGTTGTTTTCAACTCCTTTTTTTGTCATGAGTGACAAGTTGTCATCATCTGTTAAACAATATTGCTTAGTGGCTATATATAAGAAACAATAGGTTTTTGTCCGGTTACATGGGAAACATAAGGCGTATTGTAAGGAGTTTCAATGCAGCTAAAGTTACCAACTCTTTCTATTTCAATTGTGAGTCACCTTCAAGGTAGCCTTGTTAAGTTATTGTTGGGAGACATTGAAAGCGTATGTAAAGGAATGTCAATAGAAGTGCTATTGACACTAAACTTGGCGGAAAATTTCGATGTTGATGCTGAGAATTATTTTTTCCCCATTACTATCCATTCTAATAAGCAGCCAAGTGGCTTTGCTGAAAATCACAATAGGGCTTTTTCTCGAGCGAGCGGGCAGTTTTTTTGTGTTTTAAATCCAGATATAAGGATTAATGATAACCCCTTCGTTCCTTTAATCAGCTGTTTTGAAAACCCTTCAGTTGGAGTGGTAGCGCCCTTGGTCTTTAATGAGTATGGTGTGCTGGATAATAATGCGCGCTTTTTTCCTTCGCCATTAAAGATACTTTGCAAGGCATTAGGTGGCTGCAAGGGTAGTGACTACGAAGTAAAAAAAGAAGTTATATTTCCTGATTGGGTGGGGGGTATGTTTATGCTGTTCCGCTCCAAAGTGTATAAAACAATGTATGGGCTTAATGAGCGGTACTTTCTTTATTATGAAGATGTCGATATGTGCGCAAGGCTGCGCTTGAGTGGTTACCAAGTTGCGCTGTGCCCAGATGCTAAGGTGGTTCATCATGCTCAACGTAGTAGTCATCGTAGTTTTAAATATTTTCGTTGGCACCTAGCTAGCATGATACGTTTTTTTTGCTCACGTGATTATTGGCGACTAAAATACAGAAAATAGGTGGATTGTTTAATATATAAAAAATATGAAGATGCTCGCAAAAACGCTACCAGTCAGTTGTTTTTCATGAATACCCTGAAACAGAATAATTTTGATGTATTAAGGTTTTTGCTTGCATTTATCGTTTTCTTAGTACATTCGTACGCGCTAACAGGCGTTAGTGACTTAGCAGTGCTGAGTCGGTTTTTTTCATCGAGCCTAGCGGTTAAGGCGTTTTTTATAGTCAGTGGCTTTTTGATCTTTATGAGCTATGAGAACTCAAGTAATGCAAAGAGCTATTTTGTAAAAAGAGCCAAGAGAATTTACCCTGCTTATTTTTTTGTAATTATCATCAGTGTCATTTTAGGGGGGGGGTATCTCGACGTATACATTGGGTGATTACTTCTCGATTTCTCTTCTAGAATATATTTTTGCTAATTTATTATTCCTTAACTTCATACAGCCAAATCTACCTGGAGTGTTTGAGGGGAATCAAATTGAGGCAATTAACGGTGCGTTATGGACGCTAAAAGTCGAGGTGATGTTTTATTTAAGCGTGCCGTTAATTGTATGGGCTTTTAATAAGTTTGGGCGATTACCTATGATTATTGGTTTATATGTTTGTTCGGTTTTTTACTCGGTGAGCATGCATATGCTGGCAGTTAAAACGGGATCAGAGTTTTATTTGCAATTACAACGGCAACTTCCAGGACAGTTTGTGTATTTTATTTCAGGTGCAATTGGATATTATTATTTTGCTTGGATAAGCAAATATGCAGCAAAACTCATGTTGCTTTCTATTGTGGTTTTTATTTTTCAGCAGTGGCTACCTTGGTTGATCATTGAACCTATAGCATTGGGTATGATTGTTATTTATGTGGCACGAGTTATGCCATATCTTGGCAATTTTGGGAAGTATGGTGACTTCTCATATGGAATTTATATTATTCATTTTCCTATATTACAGTTATTGGCCTCGTATACTGTATTTAATGCAAACCCATGGGAGATGCTATTTGTAACGACTCTTATAATTTTGATAGGGGCTTTTTTACTTTGGCATCTAGTGGAAAAGAATTTCTTTCAGAAATCCTCTCATTACATTGAGGTTGAACGAATATGAAGGTTCTTGTAACAGGAGCTAACGGCTTTGTGGGCTCTTCACTTTGTAACGAACTTTTACAAAAGGGTTATGACGTCACTATTGCGACTCGTTCCAAAAGCGAGGGGTTCCATGGTTTTAAAAAGGTGCGTATTGATTCGATAAATGCTCAAACAAATTGGGAAGTAGCGTTAAAAAAAGTCGATATAGTGATTCATCTTGCTGCACGGGTTCATGTGATGGTAGATGAACCATTAGGTTCTCTTGCTGAATATAGAGAAACCAATAAATATGGTGCTTTGAATCTAGCGGAACAAGCTGTTGAAGCAGGTGTAAAACGGTTTATATTTTTAAGTACAGTCAAGGTAAATGGAGAGTTTACAGATGGAATGTCTAGGTTTTCTCCGGATGATGACTGCATAACAAGAGGTTCATATGCTTTATCGAAGTATGAGGCTGAACAGGCTTTGTCAGCAATAGCGAAAATAACTGATATGGAGTTAGTTATTATTCGCCCACCTTTAGTATACGGGCCAAATGTTAGAGCTAACTTTGCTTCAATGATGAAATGGGTAAATAGCGGTTTCCCTCTTCCCTTAGGCGCAGTGCACAACAAACGTTCCTTAGTGGCATTAGATAATTTAGTGAGTTTTATTATTCATTGCATTGACCATCCAAAGGCGGTTAATGAGGTTTTTTTGATTTCAGATGGCGAAGATGTGTCGACAACTGAGTTGCTAAAGAAGGTAGCAAAAGCTCTCGATAAAAGAGTTTTTTTGTTGCCCATTCCAGTTAATTGGATGAAGTTTGTGGCGAAGTTGGTTGGGAAAGCTGATATTGCTGATCGATTATTTAGCTCTTTGCGGGTTGATAGTTCTAAAACTCAAGAATTACTTGACTGGAAGCCGGTTATCACAATGGATGAACAGTTGAAGAAAATAGCGGATGCGTATTTAAATGAAAAGACTGTTTGACCTGTTTTTGGCAATCAATGCCGCTGCTATTCTCTTAGTGCCTATTTGTATTGTGGCTATTCTGGTTAGAGTAACGTCGAAAGGCCCAGCGTTATATTGGTCTGATCGAGTAGGTATTAACAATACTATTTTCAAAATGCCTAAATTCCGTAGCATGAAAACAGATACGCCCGAAGTTGCTACTCATTTGCTAAAGGATCCTAAAAGTTTGTTAACGCCAATTGGTGGTTTTTTGCGCAAATCAAGCCTAGATGAGCTGCCGCAACTATGGTGTATTTTAAAAGGAGACATGCGCTTCGTGGGGCCTCGTCCAGCGTTGTTTAATCAGGGTGACTTGATTGCCCTACGGACTAAAAATGGTGTTCATGAAATGTTGCCTGGTTTAACAGGTTGGGCTCAGGTTAATGGTCGAGATGAGCTGCCTATATCCAAAAAAGTAGAGCTAGATGTTGAATACATGCATCGGCGCTCATTTTTCTTCGATATTTATATCCTTTGGTTAACGTTTCTCAAAGTGCTTAAAAGAGATGGTGTTTCCCATTAATTTAATGGGCACGTGATTCTGGGTTGCTATTTTTACGAATTTAGTCAGGAAAAAAGCGAGTAGTCTTTTTTCTTTGCTAGACTTAGCGATTAATGATAGTTTTAAGGAGCAAGGACGTTGAAAGTTCGAAAAGCAGTAATCCCCGTTGCAGGTTTAGGCACGCGTGTGTTACCCGCTAGTAAAGCGATCCCAAAAGAAATGATGCCAGTAGTGGATAAGCCGGTTATTCAATATGTGGTTGAAGAAGCTGTTGCGGCTGGCATTAAAGAAATCATTTTGGTGACGCGCACGGGTAAATCGGCGATTGAGGACCATTTTGATGCGCATTATGAGCTTGAGGCGGAATTAGCACGCAAAAATAAAACAGCGTTGTTGGCGGCTATTCAAAATATTGTCCCCCCAGAAGTATCGATTATTTCAATTCGGCAACCCGAAGCAAAAGGCCTTGGTCATGCCGTACATTGTGCTGCGAGCACGGTTGGCGGCGAACCATTTGTAGTTATTTTACCTGATGTGTTGGTGAATAACGGGGGTGATAAAACGAATGACTTAATGAGAATGGTTGTTGAGTTTGAAAACACAGGTGCGGCTCAAATTATGGTCGGCGAAGTGCCTGACGATAAAGTTCAACTATATGGTATTGCTGACTGTGGAGGCGTTGCTCCGGAGTTTGGCGAATCTACAGCTATTAATGGACTGGTCGAGAAGCCAAAGCAAGATGAATCGCCTTCAAATTTAGCCGTTATTGGTCGTTATGTGCTACCTGGGAAGATTATGAGTTTGCTAGCTGACGGTAAGCCCGGTGCGGGTGGCGAAATACAACTCACGGATGCTATTGATGCTCTATTAGAATTGGAGCCAGTGGAAGCCTATAAAATGATGGGTGATACCTATGATTGTGGAGAAAAACTAGGTTATTTAAAAGCTAATATTGCTTATGGCTTGCAGCACAATGAAACAGCCAAAGGCTTGAAAGAATTTATTAGCACCTTAACGAACACGTATGAATAGTGGTGAGATAAAAGCCTGGGTTGATTTGCGGGCGCACGCTGAAGACATGAAGGGGCAGCACCTTCGTGAGTTGTTCAAATCTGAAGAAAACAGGTTCGATGGGCTTAGTTTTACTGCAGATAATTTTTTACTGGATCTTTCAAAGCAGCGCATTACTAAGCAAACGCTGAGACAGCTAACCACTTTAGCTAAGCAGCAAGGCTTGCATGAGTGGATTGAAAAATTATTTACTGGCGAGCAAGTGAACCTGTCTGAAAAGCGTTCTGCCTTACACACGGCATTAAGGCTTCCGAAAGAAAATGAGCTTCAGGTTAACGGCCAAATGGTGACGACAGATGTGCACGCCTCATTAGAAAAAATGGAGTCCTTGGTCCGGCAGGTTCAACAAGGCCAATGGCGTGGTTTTGATGGCCGGCCTATCCGTTCAATTGTTAATATTGGCGTGGGTGGCTCAAACCTTGGGCCACTGATGGCCTGTGATGCGTTAGAGCAATATACGCCTTTAGAAAGTAAGTTACTGGATGTTCATTTTGTATCATCAATGGATGGTAGTGAGCTTGAAAAATTATTACCTTTGCTAGAGCCGGCCACTACATTATTTATTGTCGCCTCTAAAACGTTTACCACGATTGATACCTTGGCGAATGCTAATACAGCCAGAGAATGGTTGTTAAAGGCAAGTGGTAAGCCGGTTGGGTTGATTAATCAGCATCATTTTATTGCTGCGACGGGAAATGTGGAGCGTGCAGAAAATTGGGGAGTGCCTGAGAAAAACCAATTGCTATTTTGGGATTGGGTGGGAGGACGGTATTCTTTATGGTCCGTGATTGGCTTGCCTATTGCGCTTAAAGTCGGCATGGATAATTTCCGAGATATTCTTAAGGGTGCTCATGCGATGGATGTGCATTTTAGAGAAACGAGTTTCGATAAGAATTTACCTGTTTTATTAGGCTTAATCGGCGTTTGGAATATTAACTTCCTGAATATTCATGCGCATACGATTTTGCCTTATGATGGGCGACTTGCACATCTGCCGTCTTACTTACAGCAATTAGAAATGGAAAGTAATGGCAAGAGCGTTAACAGCAAGGGCGAGCGGCTTAACTACCGCACTTGCCCAGTGCTTTGGGGCGAGGTGGGTTCGAACGCGCAACATGCTTTTTATCAGCTTTTGCACCAAGGTACTGAGCTGGTAATGTGTGATTTTATTACCGCCGCGGTACGCTATGATGGCGAAGGTGAAGAGCTCCAACTGCAACATCAACTTTCGCTGGCCAATTGTTTAGCACAATCAAGATTATTGGCACTGGGTGATGAGTCGGACAATGATTTAAGTTATCAACACTATGATGGCAATCAGCCGAGTACTACGATTATGCTAGATGAATTAACGCCGGAAACATTTGGTGGGCTGATCGCCTTATACGAGCATAAAGTGTTTGTGCAGTCAGTGATTTGGGAAATAAACCCGTTTGATCAGTGGGGCGTGGAAAAAGGCAAAAAGCTAGCTTCATCATTATTACCAGAGTTTCAGTCACAGGTGAGCGGGGGTCTGGATTCATCTACTAGGGGATTGATTCAGCGTGTTCAACGTCAACAGGCTCAGTATGAAAGTTAATGTGTATGGTGCGGGGCTTTCTGCCTGGGTTGCGGCGACATGCCTAGCTAAAGTAGGAAACGATGTAGTTATTTGCGGTGTGTCGCAAGGTGAATTGGGAAAGATTCCGACGGTTCGTGATGAGCCGAATTTATTGCAACAGTTAGAAGCGCAGATTAGTAGTGGCCGACTTAGTCGGCGTAACGAAGGAGTGCAGTCAGAGGCTAATATTCATTGGCTTGCCTTTCAGCCAGACCAGCAATACAAGGCTGAGCAAGTGATGGAGCGGCTTTCTCAATCAGCTCAAAATGATATGTTGGTCGTTAATCAATGTAACTTTGCGGTGGGAGCGACACGTGACCTGCAAACTCGATTAAAAGGGAAAGGCTATGTGGTGTATATCCCCGATAATTTACAAGAAGGTTCGGCGATCCAGGGTTTTAGTCAACCTAACGGGATCGTTTTGGGGCTAGATCATGATAAGGCATTAGTTAAGGCTCGAGCTTTATTAAGGCCGTTTAGTGAGGGCTTGAATACACTGCAGTTAATGACAACTCGTGAAGCTGAATTTACCAAATTTGCTATTACAGGCATGCTCGCTATTCGTTTGGGCTATGTTAATGAATTGGCTAATCTGGCAGATCAGTTAGGTGTGGATATTAGCGTTGTTCAAGAAGGAATGAGGGCTGATACAAGGATCGGTGAGCATTACTTGTCGCCGGGCTGTGGTTTTGGAGGGCAGAACTTCCATGCTTATGTCTCTAAGTTCTCTGGCATTTTCCAACAGCAGAAACAACAGCAATCATTATTAAAAGCAGTTGTTGACGAAAATGAAGTGCAAAAAGAGTTGCTGTTCAGGAAATTGTGGCAACACTATAATGGTGCTTTGGAAGATAAAGTGGTTGCAATTTGGGGGTGTTCATTTAAGCCAGGGACAGCCAGTATTGATAATGCACCTAGTATAAAAATAATTAATGCGCTGGTTGCACAAGGGGTTCAAGTTAATATTCATGACCCAGAAGCAATGCCAAATATAAAAAGTTATTATACAGGTGAGGCATTGATCCGTTATTGTAAAACACCGATGGATGCAGCAGCTGGTGCCGATGCGTTATTACTCGTTACAGAATGGTCACTTTATTGGTCACCTGATTATGAGCAACTTGCTAAATGCATGAATGATCGTTTGATCATTGATGGGAGGAATGTTTTTGATAAAGAGGTCGTTAAACAGCACGGGTTTTATTATTTAGGAGTAGGTCGGTAGAGGTGTGAGTTAAATATGGATATTTTTTCACTTCCAGGTTGGTTCATTAGTCGAAGCAGGCGGATAAAGCGTGCGGTTACGCTGCTATTTGATTTTATTGTTATTACGTTGGCTTTATGGGTATCCTTCTCACTACGGCTAGGTGAGTTTTATTGGCCCGAAGGCAGCGTAATTTGGTTGTTTGCTGTTGCGCCTTTTATAGCAACACCTATTTTTATTAGATTGGGCTTGTATCGAGCGATTATTAGATATATTGGCTTTCACTCTTTATGGGTTGTGGTTAAGGCGGTTTCTCTTTATAGCTTGCTTATTACTTTTTTTGTTGTGTTGGCGAACATTGAAGTCGTGCCGCGCTCTGTTCACATCATCAATTGGTTGGTGACCTTATTTGTAGTGGGTGGAAGCAGGATGTTGGTGCGTTGGTGGCTAGCAGGGGCGGTTCCAGCAAATGTAAGTGCAACTCGTAATGTGGTTGTCTATGGTGCAGGCTCATCGGGTACGCAAGTGCTAGACCAGTTACGTATAAAAAACGGTATGAAAGTAGTGGCCTTTATTGATGACGAGCCATCACTTCATCGGCGGCAAATGGGTGATGTTCGTGTGCACCCGTTCTCACATTTGAGCCGACTTATTGAGCGACATGGAGTGAAGGATGTGTTATTGGCGATGCCATCAGTGTCGCGATCTCGCCGTAACCAAGTTATTGCTTTGTTGGAGCCTTACCCAGTAACTGTGAAAACGTTACCAACATTAGCTGAAATTGCCGAGGGTGAAGTAACGGTTGATGATATAAGAGACGTTGAAATTGAAGATTTATTAGGCCGTGATCAGGTATTGCCTAATAAATCTTTGATGGCGAAAAACATACATAATAAAGTTGTGATGGTAACGGGGGCAGGTGGCTCAATCGGAGCTGAACTGTGTCGTCAAATCTTGCAGCAAAAGCCAAAAGAGATTGTTTTATTTGAGCATAGTGAGTTTGCTCTTTATATGATAGAGCATGATTTAAAAAATCAGCCGATCAGCGAAGAAGTGGTCATTAAGCCTGTCTTGGGGTCGGTAACGGATTCAGATCGAGTTTTATTAGCTTGTCAGGCGGCGCACGTTGAAACGGTATATCATGCAGCAGCCTATAAGCATGTGCCATTAGTTGAGCAAAACCCAAGAGAAGCAATTAAAAACAATATTCTGGGGACCTTATATACAGCTGAGGCAGCATTAAAGTCGAAGGTTAAGGACTTTATACTGATCTCAACAGATAAGGCTGTGCGGCCTACTAATACGATGGGGGCTTCAAAAAGAATGGCTGAATTGGTTTTGCAGGCATTAAGTAATAAGCATAGAGGCGTATCTGCAACACAATTTGCGATGGTGCGTTTTGGCAATGTGCTCGGCTCGTCAGGCTCCGTCATTCCTCTGTTTAAGAAGCAAATAAAAGAAGGTGGTCCAGTGACTGTGACGGACCCTAAAATTATTCGTTACTTTATGACAATCCCTGAGGCAGCCCAATTGGTTATACAAGCGGGTGCCATGGCAAAAGGTGGCGATGTGTTCGTTTTAGACATGGGCGATCCTGTTAAAATATTAGAATTGGCAAAGCGAATGATTCATTTAAGTGGACTAGAAGTTAAAGGAGATGATACGCCGCACGGAGACATCGAAATAAAGTTCACCGGGTTACGCCCGGGTGAAAAGCTGTATGAAGAGTTATTGATCGGTAATGATGTGAAAAATACAGACCACGAAAAAATCATGCGGGCTAATGAAAGTATGATTCCTTGGGAAGAGCTGAATGTTCTCATTAGACGTTTGCAGCAAGCGATTAATGACAATGATGATGTTGAAATTAGAGCGGTATTATCAGAAGCAGTGGTTGGTTATAAACCACAATGTGCTATTGCGAATGTGCTTCATTAGACGTTTTTAGTTCGATTTTATAAAGTTTTGTAACTTAACATTGTGATTTAGATAAAAAATAGATAGAATACGCGGCTCTTTGATAGACCCGCATCTCGAGTGAGTGGAATTAAGAAATGAAAACATTTAGCGCAAAAACAGAAGAAGTAGAACACGATTGGTATGTTGTTGATGCCGAAGGTAAAGCGCTGGGGCGCTTAGCCACAGAAATAGCACGCCGTTTACGCGGTAAGCATAAGCCTGAATATACACCTCACGTTGATACGGGCGATTACATTGTTGTCATTAACGCTGAAAAAATTGGTGTGACAGGCAATAAAGAAAAAGACAAGATGTATTATCATCACACAGGTTACATTGGTAACTTAAAGTCTGTTTCTTTAGGTAAGCTTCGTGAAACACACCCAGAGCGTATCATCCAATCAGCTGTTAGAGGCATGTTGCCGAAAAACACATTGGGTCGAAATATGTTCAAGAAAATGAAAGTATTTGTTGGCGCTGAGCATACGCATCAAGCCCAACAACCTAAAACATTAGAACTATAACAAGAGTTTATTATCATGGCACAAACCCAATATTATGGAACTGGTCGTCGTAAAAGTTCAGTTGCACGTGTTTTTGCACGTCCTGGCAAAGGCGAGATTAAAATTAACAATGCAACGCTAGATACTTATTTTGGCCGCGAAACTGATCGTATGATTGTTCGTCAGCCACTAGAAACAGCAGAAGCAATGGAGAAATTTGACCTTCTTATCACTGTAAAAGGTGGTGGAACATCAGGTCAAGCTGGTGCTATTAGATTGGGGATTACACGCGCATTAATGGAGTTTGATGGCGAGTTACGTCCTGCCCTTCGAAAAGCAGGTTTTGTAACACGTGACTCACGTGAAGTTGAGCGTAAAAAAGTTGGTCTTCACAAAGCGAGAAAACGTCCTCAGTACTCAAAACGTTAATCGTATTGATTCAAATAAGGGCGAAAGTTCTTACTGTTTTAAAAAAAAGCCCATTATTAAATGGGCTTTTTTTTGTGCAAAAAGCAAGGAAATCGGTATGTTGATATCTTTCTTAACGGTTGGTCTATACTTCAAACATGATTATTTAGATACTGATTGATGGCAGACTATAAAGAGAAGTATAGGCGTGCATTAAAAGAGCTGGATGAGTCCGAGCAAAAGGCGACGGATAGTATTCAGGCGTTGTATCAAGTGCTAATGTCGATATTAAAAGGAGTTAAAGGGCACCATAAGGCAATAGATAAAGCGATTAACTCGTTACCTAGGAATACGCCCAATGGTGAAGGAGCACCTGTTGAAGCATTAAGTCGTGTAAGAGACTTAGTGATAAGCTATTTTGATAAAGACGATTTACGTTCAGCAATTACCACGTTAGATATTCTGTTAGAAAATTTAAAAATGTCAGATGTATTGGGTGATGATGTTGAGATCTTGCAAAAAGATGCCGCTAAGATTCGTACTCCAAATGAGTTAAAAGCTTTTACCCGAAAAGTCGTTAATTTAATAGTTGGGGCGCTTTTTGATAATAGTGGTCCTTCAATTAAAGCTTCTTTAAACGGATTAAAGGGTGATCTAACACGTCAATTAGGAAGTCTTGAAGCATTAGACGCCGGGCTTGCAGAGTCGATTAAGGTGGCTGGGTTACATAAAGATATTGAGAGGATTGCCAACTTATCTGACCTTAGTACTTTTCATAAAGAAACTTTTGATGTGCTAGGAAACGGCATCGTAAACAAGAATGAGCTTATTGTTGAGTTCTCTGGGCTTGTTGAAACAGTTATTCATAAGTTGGCTGAACTTTCTTCAGATCTTAGGCAAGCAGGAGCTGAAGAAGCAGATGAATTAAAAGATCGATGGCGGTTGACTGAGTTGATGGGTGGTCAGGTTAAAACATTGCAAGAGTCGGTGTTGCAAGCAGATAATTTAGCGTTATTAAAGACCTTGCTGACCAAACGGCTTGCTGAGTTTAGTCAAACAGTCTCTGAGTTTACCGAGGTAGAAAGGCGTCGAGTAGATGAAGCCGAAGGGTATGCATTTTCCGTAGCGAATAAATTAAAAAAAATGGAGTTACAAGTACAAGAGCTGAAATTATCGCTAATACAGGCACATAAAGAAGCACTGGTTGATGTGTTGACGGGGGTTGCAAATAGGCGAGCGTTTGATGAACGTATTAGGCTCGAGTACGAGCGCTGGAAACGAAATGCAGAGCCTTTGGTGTTGGCGGTGTTAGATATTGACCGTTTTAAAAAAATTAATGATACGTATGGGCACTCTGTAGGTGACAAGGTGTTATGCACGATTAGCCAGTTAATTAATAAGCAGGTACGAGAAAGTGATTTCTTTGGTCGAATTGGCGGCGAAGAATTTGCTGTTATTTTTACAGGTAGTGACCTTGATAGTGGGTTAAAAAGGTTAGAGCAATTTCGAAAAAGTGTAGAAGATTGCAAGTTTGGTTATCAAGGTAAACGACTTACAATAACAATGTCTGTTGGTTGTGCCGAGTTTGCTCCTGGAGATACGGTAAGTGATGTCTATGGAAGGGCTGATCAGGCCTTGTATAAAGCTAAAAGTTTAGGAAGGAACCAATGCTTGAGTGAGCGGGCAATATAATCCTTAAATGTTTGGCGTAGTTAGCGGCGCGCTTGTAATGTCGTTATGGCTTGGTGAGTGCTTAAAAAAATATTTTCCGTGCCTATCTTTTGTAGAAACTCAGTATCTTTCAGCTTATCCATAACCGGACCTTTTATTTCAGCTAAGTGTAGCTGAATGTTGGCTTTTTCAAGTCGGTAAAGAATGTCACTTAAGGATTGTAGCGCGCTGGTGTCAATAAAGCTTATCGACTGACAAATAAGTACAATATGGTTAATCGACTGGTTGTCCGCAACCAACCCCATAATATTGTCTTCAAGGTAGTTTGTGTTAGCAAAATAAAGGTTTTCGTCAACGCGTATGGCAAGAATTTCTTTATCCGTTTTTACTTTATAGCGCTTGATGTTTCTATAATGCTCAGAGTTTCCCACTTGCCCAACTACAGCAATATGAGGTTGGCTGCTTCTATGTAGGTATAAGCCAATAGAGATAATAATGCCAGCCAGAATGCCGCTTTCTACATTAATAAATAACACAGTAAGAAAAGTTATTAACATCAAAGTGGCCTCTGTACGGTCGTAGCGCCATGTGTGTTTAAGGGTGTGTGTGTCAATGAGAGGTAGTACGGCAAATATAATAACTGCACTGAGTGCAGCCTTTGGTAAAAAAAAGAATAAGGGTGTTAAAACAGACAGAGTCAAACCAACTAAACAAGCCGTAATAATAGACGCCAAGGGGGAGTTAGCGCCGGCGGTGAAATTAACCATCGAACGACCAAAACCTCCAGCTACTGGATAGCCACCACTAAGAGCTGATGAGACATTGGCAGCACTGAGTCCTAAGAGTTCCTTATTCGCATCGATTTTTTGTCGTTTCTGCCCAGCCATGGATCTGTCTCTTATACACATCTCCGAGCCCACGAGACTCCTGAGCATCT
>OJHG01000684.1_pt1 | contig 13776 bp, 14 predicted proteins | sample 1594761 | NCBI WGS metagenome assembly OJHG01 (sample SAMN05416786, study PRJEB24817) | seawater metagenome | isolation source: Sea water | place: Canada:Atlantic | collected 2013-07 | reverse complement strand
CGAGATGCTCAGGAGTCTCGTGGGCTCGGAGATGTGTATAAGAGACAGATTTATCAATCATTAATAAGGTTAATCAAGCAGTTTAACTGGTAATCTAACCGATACTCATCTTGATGTTTCTGTAAACAATTTTTACTCATTATTGAATAATCTTCAGTTTCTAAATTTTTGAATTTTTCAATTGTTTTTTTTAGAGATTCAAAATTATTTGACTCACTAATGAAACCTAAATTATGATTTAAAATTATATCAGAAGCTTCTCCTTCACAAGTATATAATATTGGAACCCCTAATTGCATTAATTCAAACAATTTAGAGGGCACTGCTCCTTGTATTCTATTTTTTAAGGGTACAATAGATATATCATACTTTCTTATCTTTTCTTTTACCAGGGATGCATCTACACTTCCATGAAAAAAAATATTACAACCTTTCTTCTTTGTATAATTTATAATCTGCTGTTTTTCCATACCATCACCATAAATATGAAATGCTACATCTAAGGATTTGAAATTAATATTTTCACAAATACTTAATATTCCTTGGGCATAGCCTAATAACCCAGCATAAACAATTGTTAATGAGCCTCTGTTCTTACTTTTAGCTTGGTGTTTTTTATAGATAGGAACGTTTCTGTAGAGTAAGGGTTCTTTTTTAACTAAGTTAACGATGTGATCTTTAATTTCATTTGATTGACCTATGATGTTAGTTGCTAGTTTATAATTCAATAATTCAATTTTGTTTAACAAATTATAAAATTTACCTTTTTTTAAAATTCCTAATTCTAAAGCAGACAAAGGCCAGAGATCTGAAACATTTAATATGCTGCTACATCTAATAAATTTACTCAATAGTAACCCAGACAAGCCTACTAATAATGGTGGTGAATTAACAATACATAAATTTGGTTTTTTTCTTATGAGACTAAAAACAGCACTCCATATGGTAACAGCAAATGACAACATACTAAATAGTCTAATAAAACTGTTTTTAGATTTGGAAGGATATAGCCAGTATCTTTTTATAAAAACTCCGTTACGTTCTTCACTAGCATTAAATTTACCTTTATATTTTGGAAATACAATTCCTTTGGGGTAATTTGGAAGTGGACAAATAACAGTTACTTCCATATTTGCTAAAACTAATCCTTCCGCTAAATTTTTAATTCTATTTGATGCAGCACCAATTTCAGGTGGATAATAATTAGATATGATTAATACTCGTTTTTTCATCTATTTTTATTGGCTGATAAGGTGCTCTATAATTCTTTCTGCTGCCTTACCATCCCAAAGTGGTGGAATACCTCCTTCTTTCCAATCTCCAGTAAATATTTTATTCAAAGCAGCATGTATTGCTTTTGGGTTTGTGCCTACTAATTCATTGGTTCCAATAGTAATTGTTTCTGGTCTTTCTGTATTGTCTCTTAGGGTTAAACAAGGAATCTTTAAAAAGGTGGTTTCTTCAGTAATACCTCCAGAATCTGTAATTACACAAAAAGAATTTTTCACCAAGAAATTAAACTCTAAATACCCCAAAGGTTCTATCATGTATAGGTTTTTAAAATTTAACTTTAATTTTGAGATACTAGCTTTTGTTCTAGGGTGTACTGGAAAAATTATGGGTAAACCTTTGGATGAACGCACTATTTCTTCTAAAAATAATGTGAGTTTAACTTCTTCATCTACGTTGGATGGTCTGTGCATTGTAAGAACAATATAACTTCTTACTTCCAGAGATAAATGAGTCCAAATACTTGGTTTTTTTAGTTTATCTAAATTATTTATTAAGGTGTCAATCATGGTGTTTCCCACAAAAATAATTCTATTATTAGGTATCCCATTATTTTTTAAATTTTGAATAGCTACTTCGGAAGTCACATAAAAGTAATCTGTAATTGCATCAGTTACCATTCTATTAATTTCTTCTGGCATAGATAGATCAAATGATCTAATACCTCCTTCTACATGAACAACTCGTATCTGTAATTTTTTTGCAACAATAGCACAAGCCATGGTTGAAGTAACATCTCCAACAACCAATACAATATCTGGAATATTTTTAAGTATTTCTTTTTCAAATGCAATCATAATACCAGCTGTTTGCTCTGCTTGGCTTCCAGAGCCAATTCCTAAATTTACGTCTGGTGATGGTATTTTTAATTCATCAAAAAATGTTCCGCTTAATTTTTCATCATAATGTTGACCAGTATGAATTAATTGGAAATCAATTAAGTTACCTTCACTTTTCTGTTTGACGATTTCATGAATAATCGGAGCAATTTTCATGAAATTTGGTCTTGCTCCTGCTATAATAGTAATTAACATTTTTAAGTTTTTAGGGTACTAATAATAATTTGTGGTTTACCTGAATTTGAATTAGCAATATTTGAGACTTCCTCAAAATTTATTTTAAATGATGGTTCTTGTATATATTTTTGTAATTCATTAACAATATGAGTTAACGTACTTTGCGAAAAGTTATCTGACTTTATATAGCGTATTAAAATTCCTTTCAAATCATTTTGTACTACTTGAAACTGTTTTATTTCTGTAATGTATTCAAAGATTCCAGTAAAAGAATGTACAATTAATTTCTTTTTATTTGGCAATTCAATAATATCTGTTTCTCTACCTACTATTTGTTGAAGTAAAGGATATTGAAATTCTCTTTTTTCAGGATATTTATTCCTAGGAAGTTTTATTGCTAAATCACCTATCTTATAACGTATAAGAGGCATAGAATATGCATCTAAACGAGTAACAACAACATGTCCCATTTCACCATCAGGAACAGGATTATTGTCATTATCTAATATTTCTAAATAAACATGGGGTGACATTATATATTTATATTGTAAATCTTTTTGACTTGCTATTAAAAAACCTTCATTACAGCCATAAGTATCGTATGTTTTACACTGAAAAGCCTTTTCTAAGTTCTTTTTGTAATGAGAAAACAATTTATCTCCTAAGCTGATAACCGCTTTTAATTTTATGTTATAGTTGCTTGCTATAGCATATTCAGCAATTACATTTAGAGAAGAAGCATACCCAACTAAATAATACTTATTTTTTTTTTGTAGTTTTTTACAGATTGATTCAAGTTCTTTTTCGGATAAACTAAAAGCAACTATATAATATGTTTTAAATAATAAATCTTTAATAGATTTTAATAATCCTCTTTTGGGTGACATTCCTGTTTGAGCTATTCTTGAACCTATACTGTAACCACTCCACTCCCACCAATGAGATAAAATAGCTCTAATATTTGCCTGTTCTTTTTTATTCATATAGACAGAAGTTTGAGTACCTGTAGATCCACTACTACTGTATTTTAAAAGTTTTTTCTTACTAAAATTTTTAGCAATTAATTTTCCGGAATTAGCTTTTAGAAATTCTTTTGTTAAGACAGGAAACTCGTTAATCCATAAATATGGATTAGTCCCTTTTAAGTTAATTGTTGAGTAAGTGGCTACATTTTGAACAGTATGTTTTAATAACAAACTTAAATTTTTACCTTGAATATCCAAAAGTTTCTCCTCAGAAAGTAGATCTAATTTTCTCCAATATTTGAGCCTTTCAACATAATTTGAATTATTGATGAGGTCTCCCAAAGGAAGAATAAAGGTCTCTAATAATTTTGTGTACAGCATTATCTTAATATTTCTAACCATTGATGTTTAACAATATTCCAATCATATCCCTCAGCCTTGATGCGAGCTTTTTTTGCGAAAGAACTTTTATTTTCTTCAATTATTTCAGCTATTTGATCCGCCATTAGTATTGGTTGTTCTTTATCTACCAATACACCATCTATATTATTACTAATCAAATAAGGCAAGCCGCCTACATTAGTTGAAACTATAGGTAAGCCCAAAGCCATGGCTTCTATAACGCTTATCGGTGTATTATCTACATTGGTAGTATTAATAAAAATATCAAAATCTTTAGATTTTTTATGCCATTCTTTTTTTGATAATACACCCGTAATTTCAACACTGTCTTGTAAGTCATATGTATTAATAAGGTGTTTTACATCTTTTAATGTACCGTCTTTATCTGGGCCTATCATGCATAGAGTTGCTTCTGGATATTTTTTCTTCAACTCTTTTAAAACCTCAATAGCCATAGTGGGGTTATAAATACTTGCAAAAGCTCTTACATATAATAATTTTGGAGTAATTTTTTTTCTTTCTTTAAAAGTATAGTTGGCAATTGGAATTACATTTGGAATTAATTGTGTTGTATATCCTTTTATTTCGAATTCATATTTCAAATAACCTGAAGGAGCAATGTTTTGATACGAGTTGTTAAAAATTAGAGATGATAATTTTGGATTATGTTTTAAACGATAAGGTAAATTTCCACCATGAAGGATGGGTAAATATTTTACCTTATACAATCTGCACAGCTGAGATGTTAGTAAGGCATAATAAAAGTTAGAGGTACTATAGGTATCTATTAATACATAATTAACTTTAGTCCTATAATGAAAAATGGCAAAACACATCTCTAACAACCTAAGTATTTTGTTAGATTTTGAAGAGCTCTTGTAAATTGTAAACCCCTCTAATTTTAACAAACTACTCAAAATATCCATGGAGATAGCATACTTTGTTTTTTTAACAAGGTTATTTCCTATATATAATATTTTATTCTTCTTCATCTTTAATATTTAATAAACTCAACCCATAGATAAACCCTGGAAAAGCAATTCGCATTGCTGAATGATTAATGGTTAAAAACCAGAATAGATAAAATGCACTTATAAATGCTCTTTGGTAATTATTACCATACCAGAAATTTGCTAGTGGTAGAAATAGTAATAATAATATAATAATAAATCCAATAATTCCGTGTTCTTCTATTAGCCTACCTACTTCATTATGTGAAGCGGCAGTTACATTGCCAATAGCTCCCTGCCGTTTATATTTACCATTTCCAACCCCAATACCAAGAGGGTTCTCTGTAAAACTTTTTACTTGCTCACTAAAAATAGCTACCCTACCCGAGCTTATATCTTTCTTTTGTACGCCACTTGCATTCTTACCTGTATATCTGTTGTCTAACATACCTCCTGTAATATTAGAAGTGAAAAGCCAAATACCTATTGTAAAGACGACTACAATACCACCATAGGTAATAAAAGACGCTAAAGAAATTTTTTTATACAAAGTATAAAACAATGAAAAACAAATTAGTGCCAGAACTCCAGTGATTAATCCTCCTCTAGAAAAAGTTAATAAACCTCTATAAAAAAAGTACAGTAAAAAAAATACATCTAGTAGTAAAGATCCGGTAATTCGTTCTTTCATTAAAATAAACACCGCAATAATAAAAATACCCAAACCAATAGCAGTAGCAACTTGATTTGGACCAAAACCACCTGAGGTAGCAAAATTTGCAGCACCTCCAAAAACAATATCTTTTAAATCTGGTGTTTTAAAATAGAGATAGGTAACCATAGAAAATAGAGGAAGTATCATAAAAAATAATGCATTCATCAAATTTTCTTTTGTAATACTTCTTTTATAAAAATACAATCCTGTTATTCCCAAAACAAACGGACCACTTAGATTAAAGGCAATGGTTTTTCTAATATATTCTCCTTCTGGAACACGTGTAAAAATAATACCTAGTAGTAATAATAACAGGTAAAAAGTTAAACTAACGGAGAATTTTTGTTTAAATTTTCCAACAAAAACACCAAGGACTAATAATAATATAACACCGTACTTGCCTGTTTCATATAAGATAACACCATCCGTCATTCTTAAAAAAACCTCCCCGGCAGCTAAATATGCCGCAAATAAAAAGGCTTCTTCATTTTTATTTTTTTTAAATATAATTTGAGGAATGGCTATTAGAAAAATAACCAAAGTATAGATTTTAGGAAAAAATGAAAATGTACACAAATAACCAATAAGAATGTGAATTCCTACAAATATGACTCTATTATGTGCTATTTTTTCTATCAAAGTATCTCTCTATATATTTTTATAATTTTTTTCATAGTACTTTCTCTTGAATAATTTTCAAGAACTTCTGTATGCAATTCTAATGCTACTTTTTCTCTTAACACTTTGTCGTTAATTAAAGACACAATAGCATTTGCTAGTTTATCACTTCTTTTGGGTGATACGACAACATGCTTATTATTAACTACATTAGAACATTCTCCTACATTAGTTACCACAACTGGTAGTTTTGCCAAACCGTACTCTAATAAGGAAATTGGCAAACCCTCAGACTCTGAGGATAAAACTCCTATAGCTGCCTGTTCTAGAATGTTTTTAATATCTGAACATACATCATATTGAAAAACATTATTCTCTAATTTCTCATTTATTATAAAATTTTGAATTGATTTACCATATGAATCATTATAGTTTTTACCAATTAAATGTAATGTGTAATTTGGTTTCTCTTTTACTACAATATTGAATGCCTTCAATAAATTGATATGATCTTTTTGCTCTCTATAACCTGCAACATGAACAATACGCTTGCCGTTCTCACCATTTAAAAATGTAGTTTTCTTTAAATCCATAAAAAATGGAAAATTATTGAGAAAATATATTCTTTTTAATATCAGTTGTTTTTTTGACCATTCAAATAATATTGAATTTACAGAGATAACACCACTAAATGCAAAGGAGATAAATTGAATTGACAGTCTACTTGTTTTATTTAAAAATTCGCTTTTTCCATAATGATCATGCCATATTACTTTTAATTTTGGATATATGAATTTAACGCAAATGGCTATAAAATAAGATGTTGAATGTGCATGAATGATTGAAATATTGTTCTTTTTAATATATTTTTTTAGTTTTTTGATTGATTTAATATCAACTGTTTTTTTTCTTTCTAAAAATAAATACCCTACTGCCTGTTCTATATTTTCTTTTAATGGGCCTTCTGTTCTGGTAGCACATAAATGAGATACTATCCTTTGTTTAGATAAAGCATTTGCAATATTTACAGCCAATACTTCAGCGCCACCTACCTGTAAAGAATCTATTAATTGAAGTACCTTTATTTTTTTATTCATATCAGTTCTTTTATAGCAGATTCAAAAGTATCTAATGTATACTGTTGAGACCAAGTTTTAGCTTTTCCAACACTCTCTGAATACATTTTTTCGTTATTTAGGTATTCCTCTATTTTAATTACAGCATCTTGTAAATTATCATTAATCAAACAGCCTCTTTTTCCATAATCTAACATAGTTGGAACACACGAAACTTTTGTTGAAACCGGCAAACAAGACCAAAACATAGATTCTGCAACAACTTTTGGCCATCCCTCAGATTTAGAAATAAAAATTAAAAAATGACTGTTTTTGAATGCTTGTTTTACAGTTTCTTTTGATTGATTACCATGTAATTTAATGTCTTCATATAATTTTTTATCACTAATATATTTTTCAACTTTTATAAATTCTGAGCCATTGCCAAACATATCTAATGATACATTATATCCTTTACTAATTAGTTTTTGAGTTGTTTTTACAGATAACAGCGGTTGTTTGCCAATAGAAAAAGCTCCAACAAATAAGAGTTTAATTTTTGTGTTAAAGTCTTTTTTTGGTATTTCTTCAATCTCATGTTTTTGATAACTAGCAGTAAAAAAAGGAAGTATATTTTTAGACTGTTTTAACCATTCACCATAGACCAATACTTTAATATTTTTAGATAGAAACGTATTTCCTAAAATCCACTTTTGAAATTTATAAGTGAGTGGTTGTTTACTTTCTGGATCCCAATTCCCAGCATATTTGGCAGTTTTAATTTTTGAAGGAAAAAATACTTGCATCAAGCAGCCAAGTAGACCCACATTTCCAGGACAACGCAAATGTATGTGGTTTACTTGCTTCATCACTTTGTAAATACTATTGCAAATTTTAGGAATTACTAATATTGATCGGATTATATTTTTAATAGATGTAATGTCAAAATTAGGAATCGCAATTACTTTTATATTTGAATTACTGTAAGAAGCATCTATACTTCTAATTTCATTAACAGATACAGGAGCAACAATAATAATTTCGTCCACATATTTTCCCCATAAATTCATCTCCCTTACGTAAGGTTCATAGGCGTAAATTTGTCCATCTTTAATTTTGTGAACAGCATGTGTTATAATTCCAAAAATCATGATTCTATTTTTGGTTTATTAAAAATTAAACTCCACCAACCTATAATTCTGCCCATCGATTCAGTGAATGCCTCTACTCTGTTTTTTGTTGTTAGAATATTTGAAAAACGAATTATTGTTAGTAAAAGAGAGATCATATTCCATTTAAAACGAGATTTAATAGATGGATTTGAATATTTTGTTCTCCACACATACCAACCATTTTTCACCACCATTTTACCATATAAATATTTATTTGGACGGCCTCCTTCTTCATGGTAATGGTGTAACGTTGCGCCTGTATTTACATATAATTTGTAGTTTTTAGAAACACGTAAACAATATTCTAAATCTTCATACAATCCATATCCCTCAAAATATTCTGAAAATTTAATGTTTGTTACAACATCTTTTTTAAAAGAAGACACACCTCCCATAAAATACTCAGCTTCATAAATTTTATTATTGGGAGGCAAATTCCCTACTGAAAACCCATTTGAATATTTTGGCATAAAGCATGGTGATCGATTAGACAACAAGCCCAGTTTTTTTCTAATTACATTTCTACTCCCTAAATTTCTAACATACCCATCAATTTCATATTCCGTAAATGTTGTTTTTTCTTTAGGTTTCAATTTTCTCCAATTTACTTCATTTATAATATACCCCCCCACTCCACCTGCTTCTGGGTAATCGTTATAGGTTTCTATTAAATTCTTAAAATAGGTTTTTGTCAATATAATATCATCATCTAAAAAACAAACAATATCGATAGCATTAGAAACTTTAGCAATTCCAAAATTACGTTGCTTCGTCAAACCCCTATCATTTTCATCTACCAAATAATACCTCAAATTCTCATAAGATTCATCAGAAAGCACCTCTTTAGTTTTTGTATTAGTAGACCCATCAACTATAATAATTTCATTTGGATATAGTGTTTGTTCCTTTACAGATTCTAACAATGTTATTAGAGCCTTTGAGCGCATGTATGTACAAACTATAAGACTAAAATTCATTAATTGTTTTTTTATAAAAATTTATATTTTTTTCAAATATAACAACTGAATTAAACGATTCTTTGATACGTTTTCTTGCATTAACCCCCATTTGTATTGAATTAACGTCATCGAATAGCGATGTTACTTTATCCGCAAAATCATTATGATTTTTAGGATTAACGGTAAAACCTGTTTGTCCGTCTATCATCAATTCTTTGGCCCACCCTATATCTGAGGTTACCAATTTTTTCTCCATTGCCATAGCTTCAAGCCAAGTCATCGGAAAAGCTTCTGCAAAACTTGGTAACAAAACAACATCAGCTTTTTGTATATAACTAATTACTTCATCATAGGGAACTGCATCTATATATAACATTCTTTGTAAAGCTTTTTCTGATAAAATTTTTTTGATCATCGCTAAAGTTGACATTTCTGTAAAAACATCGCGATTATCTTTCCCTAATAAAACCAATTTTACCTCATCATCTTTATCTGCCAACTTAGAAAACATTTTAGCAATTTCTAATACTCCTTTTTTACGAACAAGAGTACCGAAATACAACAACGATTTTAATTGTATATTTTGATGATTCGGTTTAAACTTGTTAGTATCGATTGTGTTGTAAATAACATCAATATCAATATTTAACTTAAACAACTCCTTTGTTTTCTTTGCAACAAATTTGCTAACTCCAACTATTTTTGTTGCTCCAAGTAATGCCTTTTTTTCAAAAAACTTATTTTTTATTTTTAGTTTTCTTTTTTCTAGATGACAGAAATAAGTGTCAGATCCATGCAATCTTAAAATTAAAGGGCAATTAAACTTCATAAAAGCAGTGAAGCCTGTCCATTCTGGAGCTTCTAATAAATCAATACAATTATTTTTAACAATATTATTTACATACTTATTAAATGAAAGTCTATTACTAATCCAAGTAAAACCCTTAAGTATTTTTTTAGCTACAAAATAAATCGAAACATTATCTTCAACAAAAAACTCAGCCTTTGATTGACTATGAATAAAAACAGATACTTTATGTCCTTTTGATATTAATTCAATAGAAAGGTTCCTTATAAAAGTGGCAATGCCTCCAATATTTCCTTTATATCTAGAGCAAGGGTATTCAGATGTAATAAAACCTATATGCATCCCTATTATATTTTTGAATTATTTAAAATGATACTATTTATTGTTCGATAAATTTCTTCAGAAGAATCTTTTGGAAAATTATTTATTTTCGAAAACCACTTTTTCGTTTGTTCTAATTTAAAATCACCTTTTAAAACTTCGTCAAGAACAATTGAGTAATCTTCTTTAGTATTCACCCATAATACCGCATCTTTTGATGGCATAGATTTAAAATGTATGTATTTATATATATCACCTATATTCCATTTCTTGATGTCACCTTTTTTATTGTTATAGTTGATGTAGGCACAGGGTTTGTTGTGACTTACAGCATCAAAAGCCATTGAAGATCCAACGTTTATAATTAATTCTGAATAACGAATGGTATTAGCTAATAATTGATTGTCTTCCTTTAAAGGCATTACAGTATCCCAGCTATTTCCATGGTTTTCCCATAATGGATCAATACAAACAATAACATCTTTATAATCTTCAACCACGCTCAAATGACGGCCAGTAAAATCAACAGGACATTTTCGGTAAATAATCCCCAACTTAGAATCATAATTTTTATTTTTATCTCTGACAATCTTTGCTATATCTTCCAAATAAAAATGATCGTATGGAGAAGTAGTGATATCATCACCTGAAAACAAAATATATTTTTTAGATAAGTCTAAATTGTGTTTAGAAAAAAATATTTGTTTACTCTCAATATTAATATCATCAAAATGCCCTTCAAATTGTGGTGAGCCAGTTATTCTAATTTGACTTTCTTTAATATTCGAATAATAATAAAGTAGTTCATTTTTCATATGAGTGCTCCATACAAAATAATAGTCCGCTTCAACCACCAACATGCCTTTTGGTAAATTATCCCAAGAAAAGATAAAAACAGCGGTTGGAATGTTCAAATCTCTTGCGGCTAACATTGGAGCTACTGCAAGAATGGGCCGTTGATTAGTGCAAAATAAAAAATTAGGTTTTTCTTTTTCTAAAGTTTTTAATGATTGTTTGTAATAACTCATTTGTGTTTTCAGCAATTTTGTCAGCATCAAAAGATGATTTAGCAACTGATGCATGGATAATTCCAGTTTTATCAACTTTAAAATCAATCTTACCTGCTTTAACTTCTTTTACTGCTTTTGCAACATCCATAGTAACTGTACCTGTCTTTGGATTAGGCATTAAACCTCTAGGACCTAGGACTCTTCCTAAAGGACCTAACTTACCCATAACACTAGGCATTGTGATAATCACATCTACGTCTGTCCAACCTCCTTTAATTTTCTGAAGGTATTCATCTAAACCAAAATAATCAGCACCAGCTTCTTCAGCTTCTGCTTCTTTATCTGGTGTAACTAATGCAAGCACTTTAACATCTTTCCCTGTTCCGTGTGGTAATGTCACTACGCCTCTAACCATTTGGTTAGCTTTACGTGGATCTACTCCTAAACGAACAGCGATATCTACAGATGCATCAAACTTTACATTAGTAATTTCTTTGATTAAAGCAGAAGCAACATTTATATCTAATGCTTTCGTAGTATCTAATTTAGCGTACGCTTCTTTTTGCTTTTTTGTTAATCTTGCCATTTTACTAGTTTTTATAAAGTTTATGCTGGTGCATTACCTTTAACTGTTAATCCCATAGAACGGGCTGTACCAGCGATCATTTTCATTGCTGATTCAATTGTAAATGCATTTAAATCTACCATTTTGTCTTCTGCAATCACTTTAATTTGATCCCAAGAAACAGACGCTACTTTTTTTCTGTTAGGTTCTCCTGAACCTTTTTTTATTTTTGCCGCTTCCATTAATTGTACTGCAGCGGGTGGAGTTTTTACTACAAAATCAAATGATTTATCTTTAAAAACACTAATAACAACAGGTAAAATTTTACCTTGTTTGTCTTGAGTTCTAGCATTGAATTGCTTACAGAACTCCATGATGTTAACACCTGCAGCACCTAGAGCGGGTCCAACCGGTGGCGATGGATTCGCGGCACCTCCCCTAACTTGTAATTTAACTACTTTACTTAACTCTTTTGCCATTTTAATAAATGTTTAAAGTGACATGTTTTTTAATTGGAAGCCAAAAAACACATCGGTATATATTTATGTAACAATTATATTTTCTCTACTTGCATATAGCTAAGCTCTAAAGGAGTTTTACGTCCAAAAATCTTAACCATAACTTCTAATTTTCTTTTCTCTTCATTAACTTTTTCAATAGTTCCGTCAAAACCATTAAAAGGACCATCAATTACTTTTACTGTTTCACCTGGTGTAAAAGGAATCGCAATATTTTCATCTTGTATGGCTAACTCATCAACTTTACCAAGCATTCTATTAACTTCTGATCTTCGCATTGGTACTGGGTCACCTCCTTTAGTTTCGCCTAAAAAACCAATGACACCTGTTATTGATTTTATGACATGAGGAACTTCCCCTGTTAAATTTGCTTCTACCATAATGTATCCTGGAAAGTAAACTTTTTCTTTATTTACTTTCTTACCATCACGGATTTGAATTACTTTTTCTTTAGGAACCAATACCTGACTCACAAAATCAGAGAGTCCTAAACGAGAAATTTCAGTCTCTATATAAGACTGTACTTTGTTCTCTTGTCCTCCGATTGCTCTTACAACATACCATTTCATTACTGAGTCAGTCATCATTAATTGAATTTAATTAAACATTCCGAAAAAATTATCTAAGCCGGTCTGAAAAACATAATCTACTCCTGCAACAGCAAGAGCAAATACAATTGTAAAAAGGGCTACTGTCACGGTTGTCTTTTGTGCGTCTTTACTTGACGACCAAGTCATGTGGTTGTTTAATTCTTCGAAAGAATCTTTAATATATTGTATAAACTTCATTTCTTCATTTATTTGCACGGATTGAGGGACTCGAACCCCCGACACCTGGTTTTGGAGACCAGTGCTCTACCAGCTGAGCTAAACCCGTCTCTATTCATTAGTTAAGGCATCCTGACAATATCAGGACACCTTAACAATAAAACTTATTATAATTGACTAAAAATTAGTCTAATATTTCAGTTACCTGACCAGCTCCAACTGTTCTACCACCTTCACGGATAGCAAAACGCAAACCTAAACTTAATGCAATTGGTTGAAGTAAATCAACAATAATAGTTAAGTTGTCTCCTGGCATAACCATTTCTATACCATCTGGTAAATTAATAGTACCTGTTACATCAGTTGTTCTTACATAAAACTGCGGACGGTAGTTGTTATGAAATGGAGTATGACGTCCACCTTCTTCTTTTTTAAGAACATATACCTCAGCTTTAAACTTTGCGTGTGGTGTTACTGATCCAGGTTTGGTAATTACCATACCTCTTTTAATATCAGCTTTTTCAATACCTCTTAATAAAATACCTGCATTATCTCCAGCTTCTCCTCTGTCTAATATCTGACGGAACATCTCAATACCAGTAATTGTAGAAGTTAATTTCTCAGCTCCCATACCAATAATTTCTA
>OJHG01000682.1_pt1 | contig 13867 bp, 15 predicted proteins | sample 1594761 | NCBI WGS metagenome assembly OJHG01 (sample SAMN05416786, study PRJEB24817) | seawater metagenome | isolation source: Sea water | place: Canada:Atlantic | collected 2013-07 | reverse complement strand
ATTTCTAAGCAAGGTTCTGCAACTCCTGGAGAATACGCCAAAGCCAAATCATGTTGGGTAGCATATTTTTTAGTAGGTACAACCTCTATTTTTCCTGGTTTTGGCTTTGCATGGTATAGCAAAGCTTCATGCCTTTTTCTAGAATCACTCATCTAATCATTTTTTGTTTGAGACTTACAAATATAGCCTTTATCAAAGAAAAGAGGTCTATAGAATATTAAGACTTTATTGTATCTTGTTTAACAAAAATTATAGTTCTTGATAGGTTGGTATCCTATATGTTTGCTATTATAAAACCAATAGATTTTGATATGAAAAAAATCACCCTATGTACGCTCTTATTGTGTTGCTTTTCATCTTTTGCTCAGATTACTGGAAGAATTACAGACACAAAACAAAACCCACTATCTTTTGTGAGTGTTTACCTAGATAAAACAGTAGCTGGAACGACCTCTAATGACAATGGAAATTATGAGTTAAATATTAAAAAAACTGGTGACTATAGTGTTGTTTTTCAGTTTTTAGGATATAAAACTATCAAAAAAACAGTTTCTATTGCTAGTTTTCCTTTTCAATTAGATGTTATTTTAGAAGATGAAAAAATAATTTTAGATGAAATTTCTATTTCAACAAAAGACAATCCTGCCAATAAAATTATTAGAAATGCTATTGATAGTAAAGATGAAAACACAGATAAATTTAGAGAATTTACAGCCAATTTCTATTCTAGAGGTTTATTTAAAGTAAAAGAGGCTCCAGAAAAAATTCTTGGGCAGAGCTTAGGTGATTTAGGAGGAGGATTAGATTCTACAAGAACCGGAATCATTTATTTATCTGAAACGGTTTCAGAGATAACTTTTCAAAAAAAGCCTAGAAATTTTAAAGAAAAAATTATTGCTTCAAAGGTTAGTGGTTCAAATAACGGAATTAGTTTTAACAGAGCTGAAGAAGCTGATTTTGATTTTTATGGAAACACTGTTTTTGTAGCGGAAAGTAATTTGGTTTCTCCAATTTCTGATGTTGCTTTTGGGTATTACACATTTATACTAGAAGGTTCTTTTTATGATAAAAACGGACGGTTAATTAACAAGGTAAAGGTGCTCCCTAAAAGAGATAATGATAGAGTTTTTGGTGGTTTTATATATATCGTTGAAGATGATTGGGCTATTTATGGTATTGATTTAATTGCTACTGGAAAGCAAGTTGGTATTCCAATTATTGATGAATTAAAATTCAAACAAAATTACAATTATTCAGAAACAAATAATGCTTGGATTAAAATTTCACAAACCATCGATTTTAAGTTTGGACTCTTTGGCTTTAATATTGATGGGCGGTTTTCCGCAGGATATTCTAACTATAATTTTAACCCTGAATTTACAAAAAAAACATTTACAAAAGAGGTCTTATCATTTGAAAAGGGTGCCACAGAAAAAGACACTGTCTTTTGGAATCTATTAAGGCCCGTACCTCTAACACTAGAAGAAACAGAAGACTATACCTTAAAAGACAGTATTAAAGTAGTTAGAAAGTCTAAAAAATATTTAGATTCTGTTGATGTAAAACAAAATAAATTTAGCTTACTATCACCTATTACTGGCTATACGTATAGTAATTCATATAAAAAATGGTCTGTCTCTTTTAATTCTCCTTTGGGGAGTGTTGCCTATAATACTGTTAAAGGATGGAATGCCTTTACAGCTATTAGATATTTCAAACGTTTAAATGATAAAGGAAAGTGGATTAACACCGGTGTTACTCTAAATTATGGTATCTCAGAAAAGAAAATCCGACCTGTGTTTTTTTTTACTAAAAAATGGAACAGCCTAGAGAGACCTAGGTTTTCTATTTCTGGCGGAATTACGACTCCTCAATTTAATAACAGAAACCCCATTTCTAGGCTTAATAACACAGTCTATTCTTTAGTTAGAAAAGAAAACTACTTAAAAATATACGAACAAACATTTGGTAAAATTGAGTATTCTCAAGAAGTAACCAACGGTTTTTCTATGTCTGGCTCTCTAGAATACGCCAATAGAAAACCGTTGTTTAATACTACAGACTATGTTACTTTAGGAAGAAATATTGCATTTCAATCTAACAATCCTTTAGATCCTACAGATTTTACAGCTCCATTTGTACAACATAATATTGCCAGCTTAAACATTGGCACAAAGATTGTTTTTGATCAAAAATACTTGTCATATCCAGACAGAAAATTTGCAATTGGTAACTCTAAATACCCAGCTGTATCTATTAACTATCGTAAAAATTTCGGAGCAAGTTCTAGTGAGTTTAATTCTGATTTATTTACTGCTAATCTTCGCCAATTTGTTTCTTTAGGAAACTTTGGTAATTTTAGATACAATGTGCGTTCTGGAATTTTCTTACAACAGAAAGACATTCCGTTTATGGATTATTTACATGCTAACGGAAATCAAGTAAAATTAGCTCCCTCTAACAAAATGACTAGCTTTGGATTGCTAAATTACTACCAATTTAGCACCAACGATAAATATGCTGAGGCTCATCTAGAACATAACTTTAAAGGTTTTTTATTAGGTAAAATTCCATTAATTAACAAACTAAATTTTCATTTGGTTACCGGAGCAAAAGGCTTGTTTACAGGAGAAAGAAAACCCTATGCTGAATATTCTATTGGATTAGATAATATAGGGGTTGGAAAATGGCGATTTTTACGGGTAGATTACGTAAAATCTAATTTTAACGGAACAAAAGGAGATGGTTTCTTATTTGGTATTACCTTCTAATTAAAATATCCGTTATCTTTGACTTTATGAACTTAAAAGTGCTTTTTTTTGGAATATCAACAGACCTGGTAGGTGCAACAAGCATGGTTTTTTCTATTTCTCCAAACACAACTATTTTAGAGTTTAAGACACAGTTACAAGAACAATATCCTCAATTGACCAACATTAATTCATACGCAATAGCTGTAAATGAGAGCTACGCGCATAACGAAACTGTCTTAAAAGAAAATGATATAGTTGCTATTATTCCGCCAGTAAGCGGAGGGTAAAGTATCATAATGTAAAAAATAGAATTACTAATTCATTTTTTCATTAGATCATGTATAATTATCGGAGATACTTCTTATCTACATAGAAAGTTCCAAAGGGAAGAATTGATGCCAATAAAATAACTGAAAAATTCTTTATACTCCATTTCATCTCAGATTTCAATAAAAAAGCTACTACTAAATATCCTACAAATAACAATCCGTGTGGCATACCTAAAAGCTTTACATATTGAGGGTCATTCATCCAATACTTAATAGGGACGGCTACAAAGAGTAATAATAAATAAGAGGTTCCTTCTAAAAAACTAACAACTCTAAAAAAGGTTTTCATGATAATTGATGTCAAAAATTATTATTGCAAAGATACGTGCTAGATTTCCTATTTTTGTAAAAGCATGGGCAATACTTATATTAAAATTACTTCAGAAAAATTACGTTTAGACGAATGTTACGAATTTGTAACAGATGATTCTTGTGGTGGAATTGTAGCTTTTGTAGGAACTGTAAGAAATAGTACCCAGAGCAAAGAAGTAACTCAGTTAGATTTTTCTACTTACAAACCCATGGCAATTAAAGAAATGAACCATATTGCAGAAATTGCTCTAGAAAAGTTTGCCATTAAAAAAATAGCCATTCATCATGCAGAAGGTATGTTACAAATTGGTGATATTCCGGTAATTATAACCGTTGCTGCTCCGCATAGGAAAGCCGCTTTTGAGGCCTGTGAGTTTGCTATTGATACTCTAAAAGAATCTGTTCCTATTTGGAAAAAAGAACATTTTTCTGATGGTGAGGTTTGGGTAAATGCACATCCATAATTAATAAGAAAGTGAAAATGATTTAATGATTAAATAATCTCCATTTTCTTTAATAAGAAAGAAGCATTCATATTTTTACACACTCCTTTTTTAAAGAGATAATCAAAATATAATTCATCATTACTAATTTCTGCATCAAAATAATAGTTCTTAATTTCTGAAAAATCAGTGGCTAGCTCACATAAACTCACATCGTGTGTCGCAATAATTCCTGTAGATTTAGATGATACTAATTTTTCAATAAATTTCTTCGATCCAATAGCTTTGTCTTTGCTATTGGTGCCTTTTAAGATTTCATCTAAAATGATAAAGTAATCATCCTTATCTATGGTATCTACAATAAATTTTAATCGTTTTAATTCTGAATAAAAATACGATTCATCATCAGCCAAAGAATCTGATGTTCTCATACTTGTAATTAATTTAACAGGACTATATATATATGATTTGGCACAAACAGGCAATCCAACATTTGCCATTACAATAGACAGAGAGACTGTTCGTAAAAAAGTGCTCTTTCCTGCCATATTTGCTCCTGTGACAATAAAAAATTCTTGATCGTAAATCTTTAAATCATTATCAATTCTTTTCTCTGAATTTAATAACGGATGTCCTAATCCAACAGCCTTTATAATGGCATCTTGTTTTTGAACTTTTGGAAACGTATATTCTGGATGATTATACTGGAAGTTTGCCAATGAATTTTGTGCATCAAAAAAAGCAATGACTTCAAACCATTTTTTTACCGTGTGTTTATAGTTAGTAATCCAGATTTCTACCTTAACTGCATTTCTGAGATCCCATAAGAAAAATGCATTTCCAACAAAGGCTATTAATAAATTATTTCGTTGATCAAACGCATCTAAAATTTTAGAAAATTGCTTAAAAATTACAGAAGCTTGTAACTTTTCTGATTGAATAATTTGTTGCTTTTCTTGCAACTTTGCTGATGAAAACTTTCTGTTTTCTATTTCCTGCAATAGCAAATAATACTGCTTAAAAGTAGCTTTAGCCTTATCTGCCTGTACATATATTTCTTGAGTTTTTTTAAAGAAAAGAGCGGTAATTCCTAAGCCTATAAAAACCCAGAGAATTAGGATACTAAATGGAATAATAGTAAAAGAAACCAATGCGATTAATACAATACTTATTAGTGAAAAAACAATGGGTAATTTTGAAACTATTAGTGAAAAAACTGTAGAATAGTTCTGAATAAAATCTAGAATTTCCTTGGTTGAATACCTTGTTGTAACCAAGCTTGCTAGTGCAGAAAAATGCTGCCTCCAGGCTACTTTCTGTGATAATTCTTTTAGTACCTCTTGTTTTTTATCAATAGAAAGAATATGATTTTCAGTAATTGTTTTCGCTAATTCTTTTGCTCCCTGCTGTGTTGAAGTTCTATTGATGTATTGAAAGAAAGAACCTTTTCCAAACAAATCAATATCATTGCTATAAACATGAGTAGGATCTATAAACTCCTCTCCTGTTTTTAGAAATGAAAAATTACCTTCCAAGACTCTAATTTCTGTCTCATTTATTTTAATCTTAGTGATTAAAAGTATTTTTGATTCTTTAGCATCTAAATACTTTATTAATAAAATACCGAAAACAATAACTCCAACTGCTCCAATAACTCCAACAATTCTAAGGGTATCAAACAAAAAATAAATTCCTACAGAAGTGAGTACAAAAACAATCAACCGTAAAATACTGAGATTGGCTAACTTGTTTTTTGTTTCCTTTAATTCTGTCTCTAAGCGTTGTTTCTCTTCTGTATAAAAATGCACTAGTTTCTTCATTAATAACTTCGTATTCCTCCTGTTAAATTTAAGACATCCAATGTTGGATATTTTGCTTTTAATTTTTTAGTTGCCAGATAACTATTAACTCCTTTTTGGCATACCATCACATAGGTTTTTAGCGGATTAATAGTAAAAGTACTGGCATCAAATTCTTCTATTGGTATAGTTTGAGATACTTTAAAAGGTACTTTTAAATTAGGTACTACAGCAATTAATTCTAAACTTAAACTACGCTCAGTGTCTAACAATCTTACTTTTAATGCTGCTGGTGATATTTGCCAATCTGGATTTTGTGTTCCACAAGCAGCATCAAAATAGGTTTCTATTTTAAATAATGATGCTATTTGTTCTTTCTCTATTATAGATGAGATTTTCATCTTTAATTGCCTATTTTGAAGTGCATTGTATACTAACAATTTATTTGCTAATGGTTTTCCAATACCTGTAATAATTTTTAAGACTTCGTTTACTTGACTTGTAGCAATCATTCCTACAATTGCATTAAGTGTTCCGGCTTCTTCACAATTGGGAACATCTGTATTCATTACAGGAAATGCATCTCTTAAATTTGCTGAATAACTCCCGTCTTCTTGTAAAAGATTAAAGCTACTTACATAGCCATCAAATTTATATAAAGAACCATATACTAGTGGCTTTCCTTCTAAAACACACACATCATTTAATAGGTATTTTGTAGGCAAGCTATCGGTTCCGTCTACAATGATATCATATTCAGAAATCAACATACTTGCATTCTCTTTTGTAAGTGCTTGTGTTGAAAAACTTACCTGGGTAAAAGGCGCCCTTTGTTGAATGAAATTTGATAAACATTCAGATTTATAGTGATCAACGTCATCTAACGAATAAAAAACTTGCCTATGTAAATTAGTAATAGCTACCGTGTCAAAATCTATCAAATGAAGTTTCCCTATTCCGCTCGAAGCTAAATACACAGCAATAGGGCTTCCCAAACCTCCACAACCTACTACCAAAACTTTTGCATCTTGTAGTTTTTGCTGCCCTAACTCACCTATCTCCGATAAAGTGATTTGACGTTTGAATAGATCTGATTTAGAAATTATAGACATCTTTTAATTTAATTCATTTTTTGCAGCAGCATATTCTTCAGGTGTATTTATGTTTCTAATCAATTCATCATCAACTTCAACAATTTCTACTTCAGAGTTAATCAACATTTTACGCGGGCAAGAATACCCCTGTGCTAGATATTGTAATAAAACCGGATATGCTTTTGGTTCGTAAATAGTAATTAATGGTTCTGGAAATTGTTTTCCTTTTCCTTTAATAGCAGTAGCAACTTTGGCTGGATTTCTTTTTTCTAATAATAACTTCACCAAGTGTTCATCTAAAAATGGCAAGTCGGTTGCTAACACCATCCAAGCAGAATTTGGATCTTTTTGAAAGGCAGAACATATTCCGCCAAACGGTCCTAAGTTGAAAAATGTATCGTGAATTTCTTCAAGGCTTTCATCAGTATTTGCATTGTTCCTTTGAACAGAATAATAGGTTTTCAGCCCCACATTTTCTAATAGTTCTTTTACAACCAGTTTTTGAGGTTTCCCGTGGTAATTTAATTCAGATTTATCTGTTCCCATTCTAGTGCTTTTCCCTCCAGTTAAGACCAATCCTTTAATTGTTGGGACTGTCTCTGAAATGAGTTTACTAATATGATTGGTAATTTTTTCAACATCATTAATTTGGTAACAAGGTATTTCTCTCCAATTAGGAAATGCATCTTTTAATGATTGAAATGGTTCTATGTCTTGAGTAAGTTTTACAAAAAACTGAACCTCAGAAATCTGATTTATTCGTTTATTGATGGAGGCTTCCTTTTCTGGATCTAAAAAAATAATTTGTTTCTCGCCTGAATAATGATTTCCGTTAATAAATAGATAATCGAACTTAGAAAACTGAATGCGTTGAACATACTCATTTATAGGACTAGATGTTGTAATACTTAAATTACCATCGTGATGAAATGTAAAATCTGTCAATAGATTTGCTGTGACATCTTTGGCATGAGAAGCATCAAAATAGGCAAGATTGTAATGCGATAAACATTGAGAAACTTTTTGAACTAAATCAGAAATAATACTGCATTTTGCTCCTAGAATAGCTATTTCATTTGGAGCAAAATTTCCATTTTTCCTTCTAACTAAGTTTGTATGTTTTTGATGTTTAGCCATTTTTTATATCTGATTTCCCTCCTGTTTTTTCCAACAATTTCACTTCTTTAATAATCATCTCTTGACTAATGCTTTTACACATATCATAAATAGTTAAACAGGTTATATTTGCTCCTGTTAAGGCTTCCATTTCAACACCTGTTTTACCTTCAATGATTACTTTACAGAAAACTTCAATATGTTCATCATCTACAATATTAATATCTATATCTACTCCATTAATTAATAAAGGATGACACATCGGAATAAGTTCAGCTGTTTTTTTTACAGCCTGAATTCCAGCTATAATGGCAGTTTGAAAAACTGGTCCTTTTTTAGTGATTAGCTCATCATTCATAAAATGAGAAATCACTTCTTTCCCTAAAAACATGCTTGCTTTTGCAATGGCTGTTCTTTTGGTAATTTTCTTATCAGAAACGTTTACCATTGTAGGATTATTTTTTTTATTAAGATGATTAAAACTGCTCATTATCTATATCTTATTATTGTGTAATTCTCGCCTTTTTTAAAGGTAGTTTGTTTTGTTGGAAGTTTAATAAACCCATCTGCTTCTACCAAACTTGCTAAGTCTCCTGATCCATTTCCTTTGACTGGAAATGCAACCAACTGACCAAATTTAATATCAACTCTTACTTGCAAGAAAAAGGTTAATTGAGGTTTAAAAGAAACGTCTTCTCCAAGGATCACTGTTTCTTCTTTTAACTCAAATCCTACTGATTTTGCAAACCATGGATAAAAATACACCAAACAATTTACATAGGTTGACACTGGATTTCCAGGGAAAGCAAATACTAGTTTACTTAATTGGTGTCTAAGCGAGATCGAAGACCCTTTTTTTAAATTCAGTTCTTTTTTAATATCACTTTGACTAGGCTCGGTGTCCAATTTTCCAAACCAAAAAGGTTTCCCAGGTCTTTGTGCCACTCGATGAAAAAGTTTTTTCACTCGTAATTCTTCTAAAACCTCAGGCAAAAAATCAAATTTTCCTTTACTTACTGCACCGCTAAACAATAAGACATCATACTCTTTTAAAAAGGTTTCAATTTTTTGTTTGAGGAGTTCTTTATTGTCTGTGATATGAGCGGTTTTAGCTTGAATGTTTAGTCTTTCTAGCAAAGAAACCAGCGTAAATGCATTGCTTCTTCTAATCTGATGTGCTAATGGAATTTCATCAACCTCAACCAGTTCGTCTCCAGTAGAAACAATCATCACATTCGGCATTTTAGCAACTTTTACCGTAGGTTTTCCAACCGTGGCAAGCACTCCTATTTCTGCCGCAGAAATAATGCTATTTTTTGAAATTAGTAAATCTCCTTGAGCTCTGTCTTTTCCTTTTGAATGAATATTTTTACCTAGTTCTAGAATGTGTACACTAATTGTTGCAATTCCATTTTCAATAACCACATCTTCATAACGAATTACAGTATCTGTATTTTCTGGCAAAACAGCTCCAGTCATTACTTCCATGCAATTAGAAGCTACTTTCATTGTTTTCTGTTCTGCACCTGCAGCCTGAACTCCTTCAATAAAAAATGCTCTAATTCCTTGATCAAAAAAACGATGATTAACGGCTATTCCATCCATAGAAACTCTATTAAATGGTGGAAAATCTCTATCGGCTAGAATATCTTCTTTTAAAGTACGACCTACAGATTTTAAAAATGGAATTTCTTCCACTCCAAAATCTTGAGTATTATTTAAAATAGTTTGTAAAGCTTCTTGTACTGAAATCATAGATTTCTGTTGATTTGTTTTTTTGCTAGATTGTTTAAATTTCTCATAGTGCTTTGCTATGTTAGAAAGTACATTGTTTCATTTTCGCATTAGTTCATTCTAACATTATATTAACCACCTATTGTACTCATGCTTTCAGAAACATTTCCTTCTTTTCTATTGGCTTCAGCTATAAAACCATTTGCTGGCTTCTCTTTTACCAGCTTTAAGAAGAGTTCTTTTAATTCGTCATTACTGGCTCCGTTTCTCAAGAAATCTCTGATATTAAAAACACCATCATCAAACAAACAGTTTTTAAATGTTCCTATGGGTGTAATTCTAATTCTATTGCAATCTCCGCAAATAGTTCTGGTAAAAGCTGGAATAATTCCTACGGTTCCTTTGTGCCCGTCTACTCTAAAATTCTTTGAGGTTGAAGATTTTTCAGAAACAATAGGCTTCGCATCAAATTTGGTTTTTATCTCTTCTAAAATTCGAGTATAATTCCAATTTTCTTTCATCTCTCGCTGACCTTTTCCATTAAAAGGCATTTCTTCAATAAAACGAACGGCCACATTATTGTTTTTTGTTAAGGCTACAAAATCAACAATTTCGTCTGTATTAAATCCTGGCTGAACAACAACATTTAGTTTTAAATTCAAACTACTTTTTTCTAATGCTTTAAACGTTTCATATACTTCTGGAAACACATCTCGCCTGGTAATTTTATTAAACTTCTCTTTCTGTAAGCTATCTATACTTAAATTAATGTGTTTTATTTTATCCATCTTTTCCAAGACCGGAATATGCTTAGAAATCATAGCGCCATTGGTGGTAATATTAATAGCTTCTAATAAATCATTAAAAGAAAGCATTTCTAAAAATCCAACAAAATCTTTTCTTACAAAAGGCTCTCCTCCTGTTAACCTAATTTTTGTGACACCCAATTCTGTTAGCACACGAATAATTCGATACATTTCTTTGAACGTTAATAAATCTGCACGAGGAGCAATTTCTATTCCGTGAGCAGGCATACAGTACTGACAACGCAAATTACAACGGTCTGTAACCGCTAAACGAACATAGTCCATTTGTCTTCCAAAACTATCTATCAATTGTTGCTGCATGTTCAACTGGTTTATATCAACCTTTTTTAAATTTAACTCGGCAATTTCTTGTGTAACAATCCAAAAATAAATGCCCCTAAAATAGCTCCTAATAACACAACTAAAATACTAACCGCTCCATGACCAATTAATACAAAAATTGGTCCGGGGCAAGCTCCTGCCAAGGCCCATCCTAGCCCAAAAATACTCCCTCCTACAAAGGTTCTAATAAATCCTTTTTTCTTGGGTTTTACAGTAATTTTATTTCCTTGAAAGTCTTTAATAATGCCTCTTTTAAATAACTGCATTAGTACAATTCCTATGGCTACAGCAGAACCTATAACCCCGTACATATGAAATGATTGAAACTTAAACATTTCATAAATTCTATACCAAGAAACCACTTCAGACTTGCTTAAAATGATTCCAAATATAATTCCGATAATTAAAAATTTTAGATGCTTCATAAGTTAAAAGAGTAAAGGGAATAAAAACCAAACCATTAGTAAACCTCCTGCAAAGAAACCAATAACAGCTACTAAAGAAGGTAATTGTAAATTACTCAATCCAGTAATTGCATGTCCGGAGGTGCATCCTCCTGCATAACGAGTTCCAAATCCAATACACAATCCGGCAACTAACAAGATTAAAATTCCTTTGATTGATCCCAAGTTAGCTACACTAAAAATTTCTGCGGGTAAATAATCACTTCCTGCATTAGCAAAACCAAGTGCTGCCAATTCTTTTACTGTTTCTGGATTTAAAGCAATAGCATTTGAAGACATTAAATATTGACTAGAAATAACCCCTCCTATGATAATACCAAGTACAAAAACTAAACTCCATTTTCTTGCCTTCCAGTCAGTTTTAAAATAGTCTGAAAAATTTCCTGCACCACCTATGGTACAAAAAGTTTCTAAATTGGTAGAAACTCCAAAGGCTCTTCCGTAATAGAACATTAAAAATAGTACAAAAGCAATTGCAGGACCTGCAACATACCATGGCCAAGGTTGTAAAATAAATTCCATAATTATGATTTTATTTGTTTGTGTATATACTGCATAATTTGAGTTGTAGCGCCAATATTTTCTTTAATATAAGAGTCGTTTATTGCACCCGTTTCCTTTCTAAAATTCACATCATTTTTTAATTTATTAAAGGTACTCGAAAATGCTGATTGATTGCCAACAGAAATACATCCACCTAAGTTCACTAAATCTAAAGCTTCTTTAAACTTATTGTATACTGGACCGATAACAACAGGAATACCAAATGTGGCTGGTTCTAAAATGTTGTGCAACCCTGTTTTAAAACCTCCTCCTACGTAAGTAGCGTCTGCGTACGCATATGTTTTGGTAAGTAATCCTATGGTATCTAAAATAAAAACCGTGTATTCTGATAGATTTTCTCCGTCTTTTTCAGAATATAAAATAGTTTCTTTTTCAAGAGAATCTTTTAGTTTTTGAATTGATTTTGCATCTATGGTATGTGGTGCAATAATAAATTTTTCGCCTTTAGATTTATTAATATAGCTTACTAAGAGTTCTTCGTCTTCATTCCAAGTACTCCCGGCAACAACAGTGTACTGATTATTTTTAAATACTGAAATATATGGCAATGAATTGTCTTGCTCTAAAATTTTTGCAACACGGTCAAAGCGAGTATCGCCACTTAAAGAAATATTCTTACAATTTATAGATTCTAGTAAATTCTTTGAAGATGAGTCTTGCACAAAAAAATGATGAAATGCTTTTAACGATTTTCGCATCCATTTTCCTGTAGGTTTAAAAAAAACTTGATTTTCTCTAAAAATACCAGACACCAAAATTGTTGGAATAGATTGTTTTTTAAGCTGCTGAAGTAAATTAGGCCAAAATTCATATTTAACAATAATGGCAATTTCTGGATGAACCATTGCTACAAAACGTTTCATGTTTGCTTTAGTATCAAAAGGCAAATAGCAAATAATATCTGCCAGATTAGAATTCTTTCTAATTTCATATCCAGAAGGTGAAAAAAAAGTAACTATAATTTTATGATCTTGATAGCGCTTTTTAACGGCTTCTATAATTGGTATCGCCTGTTCAAATTCACCCAATGAAGCTACATGAAACCATACCGTTTGATCTTCTTTTTTAATTGAAGAAAGCTTTTGAAAAGTTTCTTTCCTTCCGCTTACAAATAATTTCATTTTTGTATTAAACAATGCATACGTTCTTAAAAAGAAAAAAGTAAGATGCGCTGTAAAATTATAGATAAAATTCATCTTTGTAAATGTACAAAATAGCGCATAAAAAAAACGTCCAAACTATGTTTGGACGTTTTATATTTTTATGCATTATTTCTTATGCCTCGAAAGGAACAATAGAAACATATGATCTGTTATCTTTTTTCTTTCTAAAAGCAACAACTCCATCAACTTTAGCATGTAATGTATGGTCTTTTCCCATATATACATTTTCGCCTGGGTTGTGAGTAGTTCCTCTTTGACGAACAATAATATTACCAGCTATTGCTGCTTGTCCTCCAAAAATTTTAACTCCTAGTCTTTTCGATTCTGATTCTCTACCATTCTTCGAACTACCTACTCCTTTTTTATGTGCCATGATCTTATGGTTTTAAAATTGAAATTTTTATTTACTTAATGCATCAATTAATTCAGCCTTTTTTAAAGAAGTATATCCTGAGATACCTTTTTCTTTTGCTAAAGCTTTTAATTGAGCTACGGTCATAGAACTTACATCGGTAGATGTTGTTTCTTTAACTTCAGCTTTTGGAGCTTCTACTGCTTTTTCTTCCTTTTTAGGAGCAGCTGCTTTTTTTGCTGGAGCTTTCTTTGCGCCCGATGCAGCGATACTCTCAATTTGAATTTCGCTTAAAAACTGACGATGTCCGTTTTTCTTTTTGTAACCTTTTCTTCTTTTCTTTTTGAAGACAATTACTTTATCACCTTTAAGATGACCTAAAATTTTGGCCGTTACTGCGGCTCCTTCTATAGCTGGGGCGCCAATAGTTACATTTTTACCATCTTCTACAAGCATTACCTTATCGAAAGTTATTTTAGAACCTTCTGCTTCTTTTAAACGGTGAACGTATACTTTTTGGTCTTTTGCTACTTTAAACTGCTGCCCTGCTATCTCTACAATTGCGTACATACTGTTGTGTTTGTTATTAGCTTTTT
>OJHG01000675.1_pt1 | contig 14026 bp, 21 predicted proteins | sample 1594761 | NCBI WGS metagenome assembly OJHG01 (sample SAMN05416786, study PRJEB24817) | seawater metagenome | isolation source: Sea water | place: Canada:Atlantic | collected 2013-07 | reverse complement strand
AACCAGATACGCCGCTTTCTTTCAAATCTTCAAACACCAGATTCAGTTATAACTCGGCGCACTGGCTAACAGAGCGGTGGCGGTTTGTGGTCCGATACCCGGTATGGCCATCAGACGCCGCGCCTGCTCATCGCGTCGGGCCATGGCTTCGATCTCCCGGTCATAAGCCAGGATTTCTTCATCAAGCTGGAGAATGCGCTGATTGATGTCGTTCAGTAAGCGGCGCGTGAGCATCGGCAAGCCGTTTTCGGCATCCTCCAGGATTTCTGGAACCCGTCGTCTTGCGGCATAACGCCCTTGAGGGATGATCAGTCCGAACTCAGCTAGGAGTCCGCGAACCTGGTTGATCTGCGCGGTGCGTTCCTTGGTCAGCCCACGACGAATGCGATGCAGGCACAGCACGGCTTGCTGGTCTTCGGTTTTGATGGGCACGAAGCGCATATTGGGGCGGCCAACCGCTTCGCAGATGGCTTCGGCATCGTTGTCGTCGTTCTTGCTGCTCTTGCGATAGGGAGCGACGAAGCGGGGAGCAATGATTCGGACATCGTGGCCGAGTTTGGTCATTTCACGAGCCCAGTAGTGGGCACCAGAGCAGGCTTCCATGCCAATCAGGCACGGCGGCAGTTGTGCGATATAGGGCAAAAGCTTGGGTCGATTCAATCGTTTGCGAACCACGACCTTGCCGTGTTGGTCGGTGCCATGAATACTGAACACAGTTTTCGCCAGATCAATGCCAATGGTTGTAACATTCATGATGACTCCTCCTGCTTCGGATTGAAGATGTCGACACCTTCAATGTGGCACATTGATGCCGAGGGAGCAGGGGGAGTCCATATCATTCGTTAGCAGTTTCACTACTCCTTCCAAATCTTGCAGAATGAGTAAAAAAGGAATAATTTGTACTCATGGATGAATTTGAATTCGACGAAGCCAAAAGCCAGGCCAATCTGGACAAACACGGTATCGATTTCGTTGCTGCCCAAGGGCTGTGGAAAGATCCGTACCTGCTGGAGATCGGCGCAAAATCAGAGGATGAGCAGAGGTTTTTGCTGATAGGCAAGATTGGTGAAAAGCACTGGTCGGCTGTCGTCACGTACAGGGATGCTCGTATTCGTCTGATTTCAGTCAGACGTTCCCGCAAGAAGGAGGTTGAGCTCTATGAAAGCTAAAGACTTCGATAAAAAGTTTGAGGAAGGTCAAGAAGATATTGTTGATGACCTGGACCTGTCGTCTGCTCGTCGCGTTAATCAGGAACAAAAGCGAATCAACGTCGACTTCCCGGCTTGGGTTGTGGAGTCGTTGGACCGTGAGGCTGCGCGCTACGGAGTTACCCGTCAATCGATCATCAAGGTGTGGCTGGTGGAGCGTCTTCAGGCAGAATCTGCTAACAAGCCGCTCAATGGTGACGCCGCAGGCGGCGCACATTAGCGGAGCGTTAAATGCCTATGAAGAGTATCGAGTACATACAGAAAGAGGTGGCTCTTATCGGAGAAGCTCTGTGCGGCGAGAGCAAACCCGCCTATCTGTTCTCTGTCGCTAGTTCGCCTACACATTCTGGCGCACCGCATATCGAAATAGCTGGTGATGAATACCATTTTGTAGTTACCGAGCGGGGCTCTGAATTTGAACGTCGGAAAACCAAGGATGTAGATGACATACTCTATTGGTTAGTCGAAGGCGATGTTGGCGACCTTGCCAGATCGTGTGAGTTGAAGAACAGAGTTGAAGCACAAGATTCTAGACGGCTGTGGTTTCAAAAGGAGTTGGAACTCCTGAATGCTGTAAATCGAGGTTGGGCAAAGCGCAAAGAAGCAGAACAAAAGCAGGTGCTAAATGAACATCCATTTAGAGACAGCATTTAACAAGTGACTGTGGTGTCAATTCCATAAATTAAGCCATTTCGCCCCGCCAGGATTCCTGGTTTTTGACCATGGTATTGAGCACCACAATCATTTTTCTCATGCAGGCGATGAGGGCTACTTTTGGGATCTTTCCCTGGGCTTTCAGGCGCTCATAAAAGCGCTTGAATACGGGGTTGCATTGGATGGATGAGAGCATGGCCATGAACATGACAGTGCGAACTCTGTGGCGGCCACCGCGTATTCTCCGCTTGCCATTCAGCTTGCCGCTGTCCCGGTTTATGGGTGCGACACCGACCAGTGCGGCGATCTCTTTTCGGTTCAATGATCCTAGTTCCGGGAGCTCACTGAGGAGGGTGTAGGCGAGCACCTTCCCAACACCGGGTATGCTGGTCATGACCTCCATTTTGGTACGCCAATGGCCCACTTTAGCCACTTCCTGCTCGATCTGTCGGGTTACGGCTTCAATCTGATTCTGAAGCATCCTGAGCAGGCTTTTAATGGATCGATGAAGAGGCTTTGGCATGATCTGGAGACGGTTTTTCTCCATGGTGGACATCTCCATAAGCTGAGCCCGCCTGGCTAATAAGTCTCTGATCTTTTTTGATGTTTTGTCCGGGATGGGTCTGAATTCCGGCTTGAGTGTGGCGGCATATTTGGCAATCACCTGGGCATCAATCCGGTCGGTTTTGGCGAGCACGCCGATGGCTTGGGCGTAGCGCCTGACACTGATTGGGTTGACGACAATGATGGGCAAGCCGGCCTGATTGCTGGCCTGAACCAAGGCGTGCTCATGTCTCCCTGTGGCCTCCACTACAATGCGTTCAATGTCATAATTCTTGAGGATTTTTATGAACCGGCGAATGTGAGCTTCGCTGTTGGGAATTGAATAAAACTGTCCGGAAGGATGGAGAGCGATATCAAGGTTGGCTTTACCGACGTCGACACCGATATTAACGGAGGTTTGGATTTGGCTGCTGTTCATAATAAGCTGACTCTGCCTTGCTATACGGGCTCGAGGCCCCGATGACTGTTCGAGTTATCGCTTGAGAGTCATGCAGCGCTACGCACTTGTTACCGGTCTCTCGAATGAGGAGCCTGCCATCATCGAGCTGCTGCATGAAGGCCCCCAGCGGCCACTGGGGGTGGGCCTCAATTTACCCAAACACGGCAGAAATTATCCATACAAAAGCAGGCACAGCGACGCCCACTATATTGCGCCTTCGGCTCCATTCCGTGGGCGCGCATGCTGCAAGCGTTATGGGCTCAGTCATCAGGAAGATCAGGGGTTTCATCTCTGGAGTTAACTAAGCGATATTGGTAGAATTTTCTCGGCATCAGGACGGTGCCGAAGAGTCATCGACAAAAAGGAGAAGGGAATGAGATCAGATGACAGGGAATATGTAGCTGCTGTAATCAATTTTTTCTGGCAAGGCTTGGCGCAGCCTCACTCAGTGAACGAAAACGCCGCAAAAGTAATGTATGAAGCCCTCACCGAAGCGCAGGGATGTACTGCATCAATAGATTTAGTACCAAGACCGAGTTACACGCCAAGCATTAATTACATCATCAAAGAAATAGCTAAAATTGGCCAGAGAATAATGTCTGGAGATACCTCGCTTTATAATATGTGTCGAGACCAAGTCGCTGCAAATTATAAAACTCATATTCGCGCAGCATTGTGGGGCCTTTAATATGAATAAGTTTTTTATTTTAGCGCTTATTTCATTTTTTCCTTTCTCATTGTCAGCAAGTGAAAGTGATTTGCGTATAATTTATGGCGAGCTTGATTTTTATATCCCTAATAATCCCGTGGTAGTGGGATACCTTGGAACAGATAGCGAAATTCTAATCGCAAAATACAGCGACGAGCCCGGGAAGGATATCGTTGGCTTTAGTCTAGATAAGGAGGTAAATACAGGTGGCTGTAGACCGGAAGCTTTCTTTAGATCTGTTTTAAGTGAAAGTGAGGCTGAGTGTGATGGAGCTGCTGTTGAATCTTTTCGATATGTCTTCATGAAAAACAGAGATTCAGGAATATGGTCAGGTGGCGATAAGGAATTTTTCTATTTTATCGGATCAGATAAGTCCACGGTATTTGTGACAGAAAAAGGCGCTGATAGTAGAACATACAAAATAGAATCAAATTTTTTGAGCAAAGAAAGAATCAAGAATATATTCTCAAGCCATCTTTAGTTTCCTGAATTTGATTGCTACTGACACTCAAAAGCCCATAACCAGTGCAGGCACGGCGACGCCCATTACATTGCGCCTTCGGCTCCATTCCAAGGGCGCGCGTGCTGCAAGCGTTATGTGCCGGGCATGCGACTGAAATTGAAACCATAATAGGTAGTTGGCTGAGGCTTGGGTGCCTTGGTCAGAAGCAAAATGAGATGTTTCAAAGACATTGAGTACACGTTGGGCTTCAAAACCAACAGTATGTCCTCAATGCTCGAGTGGTCCGCAAACAAGAGAAAAAGAAAAAAGAATCCCCGGGGGTAGGCCAAGCCCAGTGGCAGGGTTCAATGTTTTATCTACCCTGGCTTTTGGGGTGTGTCGGCAATCGGAGAGGGTCGCAGGCCTGGTTACATAACAAGGCCATTAAGCATCGCCGCCCGCTGCGCGGACGGCTGGACCTCCAAAACCTGGCGGTTTTTCCGGCCGCTTATGGCAGCGTTATAGTTTTCTGGCAACTACATGCCCTCTGTCAGAATAAGCTGTGATGTATAACTATCTCTATTTTTTAAAAATTGGACTAAATGAGCCGGGTAATTTTCTGCAACCGCCTGCTGAACAGATTTCCGTTGTCTCAATGCGCTACGCCACCACTGACACTTAGGTAAATTGGTAAAAGTATTCAAATCAGTGAAGCTGTCGAATACATCAAAATACCGAAAAATGGGGCCATACACAGCGTCTATCAAATGAAACTGTTCACCTGTAAAAAATGGGGTGCCAGAAACTTCCCCTTCAATAATCCGGAATTTACTGTGTATTTCAGCATGAATTTTATGGAAGCTTGCGCTGTCTTTTGCGTTGTACAGGCTGGCGATACTTTGCAGTATGCCGGAGCCAAACTCTATCCACGCTCTGTGATACGCTTTCTCCAATCTGTCAGTGGGGTGTAAAGAGCCGGGTGTCACCTCATCTAAATACTCGCAAATGATCGCCGATTCAAACAGTGTTCGGTTTTCATCAACTAGTAGAACAGGAACCCTTCCCATCGGTGATTTTTGTTTAAACCAGGTCGGCTTATTGGCAAGATCAATATCGGTTCTGGTATAGACAATACTCTTTTCTTCCAAAGTGATGATTGAGCGTTGCACGTATGGACATAAGGCGTGGGTTACGAGATGGAAATTTTGTTGTTTCATGGCATGGTTTTCCAATTAGCTGAGCTGTGATTGTTTTGATAAAAAGTAATGACTAATTGCGTACTTCCCATTGCCTAGGCCGATCTGTGCGACTGCCATGAAGGTGAGCAGTAGTGGGTATTCCCAACCCCCTCCAGCGTTAGTGAACAACCATCCATTGGATGAGTGTGCCCAGGTCGCGCCAAGTAAAACGGGTATAACGAGTGCAGAAAAAATCCTTGTCTTGAAACCCAGTAGAAGGGCCACACCAACGATCGCTTCAACAAGAAAAACAATATAGGCTAGTATTTCCGGTAACCCGATTGAGCCAAAAAATTGTGCAGTGCCAGACAAGGTAAACACGACTAGTTTCAGGTAGAGACTGTGTGCCAGGAGTACGGTGCCGAGGGAAACTCTTACGATAAATGCGCCGGTATCTGGATTAAGTAAGCGGTTCATGGTGGTTATCTCCGTTTAAGTAAGTACTGTAGAGTATGCGTCTTGCGTTATTGGTGGTAAATTAGCAAAATATGCAAAATAATATTGCGTAATTGCAATGCACGGGATGTTGTATGGATTGGAATTCATTGAAAGTGTTTCTGTCGATAGCTCGTCGTGGATCTCTGTCTGGGGCGGCCAATGATCTTGACGTTAATCATACGACCATTTTCCGACGCTTGAATGCCTTTGAGGCAGAAATTGGTGGGCAGCTATTTGAACGCGTCAATAACCGCTACGAATTGACAACATTGGGACACGAACTACTTGACCTCGCACAAAATATCGAAAATTCTTTTGATACCATAGATCGCTACATTGTTGGCAAGGATTTTCAACCCAAGGGTATCGTGAAGATCACCGCACCCAACAATATCGCTTATCGCTATTTGCCTCGCTATATTTCCGAATTTAATAGCCTTTATCCGGAGATACACGTCGAGTTATTGGTGAGTAATCAAGAATTCAATATGTCGAATCGTCAAGCTGATATTGCGGTGAGAGCAACATCTTCACCGCCGGAACACTTGGTTGGAAGACAGGTAAGTACACTTAATTGGAGTGTGTTTGGCAGCAAAAGATACGCAGATAAATTTGGTTTGCCTAACGATAAGGATGAGTTGATAAATCATTCTTTAATTGGTGCTACAGGAGCAATGCGCAATCTGCCAGCATTCGTCTGGCTGGATAGACACTTTGCTGATCAAGTGATAACACGCTGTGATGATCTGACCGCGATGTCTTACTTTGCAGAGTCAGGCCAGGGCCTGGCTTTTTTGCCTGACGACCAACTTCGACCAGAAATAGCAAGGCTATTTGGCGTTCAGGTGAATAAACCCAGTAACTTATGGTTGTTAACACACCCTGATCTACGTAATGTTGAAAGAATAAAACTGGTTATGCAGCATTTAACAAAGGCATTTTCGCAGGAATGGCCTTCTTGAACCACAAGAGTATAACCGGGGAAAAATATAACAAGGCGCTGCTGCGGAAAATTTACTCGCTAGCGCTCCTAAATTTCCGCAGAGCGCGGCGTTAAATTCAGGGAGGAAACGCACTAATGGAGAAAGTTGTCACAGGCTTACTGGTGCTCGTAGGCATTATTCATCTCTTGCCCGTTTCTGGAGTTTTGGGCGCGGAGCGATTGGCCGCTTTATACGGCATTTCCCTGGGAGAGCCCAATATCGAAATCCTGATGCGCCACCGGGCTATCCTGTTCGGGCTTCTCGGTCTGTTCTTGGTGTATGCGGCGTTTCGGCCATCGTTGCAAACATTGGCTATTGTTGCGGGCCTCGTCAGCGTTGTGTCCTTCATCGCGATTGCGTGGTCAGTTGGCGGTTGCAATGAGTCCGTTCGCAAGGTCGTCATCGCAGACATTGTCGCCATAATCGCGCTCATTGCTGCAGGGGTAATCCATGTCGTCGGTCGCAACTAAATTTAACAAGGCGCATCAATACGCGGCCGATGGCCGCCGGACGCCCTTTTCATTGCGGCTGCGCCTCCATTACAAGGGCGCCGTTGTGCGCTGGCGTTAGTAGTCCAGCACGGTGCAATAAGTGCCACGTTATCAGCACACTATCACGATGTAACTGTATATAAAAACAGTATTTATATTTCCGGGATTTGGTTTGAAAAAACCAACAAGGAAGATCGTTGTTGAACGCTTACGATGCTACCCTCAGGAGACTCCGGCGACCGATAAGCCGGAGCTTGATCCGTCGCCGGAGTCTCCTGAGGGAAGGCCCTTCAACAGCGATCGCGTCGCCTTCTGTTGGTTGCTATTCGCTCCCCCGCGGTACGTCGAGACTCCTGGCCTGATGATTGGGCCTTCACTTTCAATTAAGACATAGCTTGAAAGTCAGGTGGAATATGGGAGTCACCCAGGACTGGGGACAACTAACAACTCGTTGCACGAAACATGGGCTGCGCCCACGTTCGTGAACATCTGTCGTTAGACCTACAAGATCAGGAAGAGGAAGTAACTATCAACTGTGAAATACACGGGCAAACTGACCCAGCGATTCTATGCTCCCACTTAGTCCAAGCAGGTATGGGGCAGGCTGAAATTAAAGGGTGGGTGCAAGCGGAATTTGATCCCGAAAATCGTGAGCCTGGTGATCTCATGGCATGGTGTACTGATTGTGACAAAGTCTATGAGCAAGATGGTGGTTGGCACGAGCGGAATGACTCGCACTTTAAAGTTGTTTGCGAGCTTTGTTTTCTTGCAATCAAGAAGCATCAAAATGAACCATAGCTTGGCCAATCAAAGCCTAACAAGGCAATCAAATTCGTTCCGGCCTACGGCCTCCACCGGACGCCCTTGTCAGGGCGCCGTTTATTGCTGGCGTTAACACTCTGGAGAAATTTTGAATCCCCGCGTAATTACCATATTGGCTGTAATCGCAGCAGTTACGACGATCGCGATTTACAGCAGCCAGTTCAGTGGCTCCTTATCCTCAAATCATTCGCGCTGGGGAGAATTTGGAAGCTTCTTCGGCGGTGTTTTGGGGGCTACGTTTGCTTTCTTTTCGCTCCTCTATCTAGCGAAGCAAGTCGAGAATCAATGGAAGGAGAGTAGAGCGGCAAGATTGGAATCTGAAATGGGGCAGCGCGAGCGTTATATTGCGAGTTGTCTCGGCTTGCTTTTGCCAAAGCTCAAAGAAGTTGATGAAACTCTGGAAGCTCCACTGTCAGACTTGATTCTTCGTGCGTACCGCAGTACGGACCAGCAAAACGTACAGAGGTTTATTGAGGCCTTTCAGATCGGGCTTTCTGCAAGAGCTGAGGCAATGGCTCTCTGGGTAAATATTGCAGCCGCCCTGTCTTTTCTGCGGGAGCACGATACCGGAAGATATCTAAATCAAGTGACACTCGTCGCAGTGCAGGTTGGTCATCGATTGTGTAGTGCTCTAGACGAAACAGTCCATTTAGCAACCGAAATAGACTTTGAGCGCCATTTTGACCGATAAAGTGTTAACAAGTGCAGGCACGGCGACGCCCACTACATTGCGCCTTCGGCTCCATTCCGTGGGCGCGCATGCTGCAAGCGTTAATGGCAAAGGCTTCGGCCCTTTTGGGTGGCTGTGTGCCAGTGGCCTTGGTGCCGGATTTGGCAACCAAGCCCGTTTAATCTGGTGAGCACCAAGGCCGTCGAATCCACGTCCGGTTTGGTTGCTGCAATCGTCAGCGGTGTTGGCATTAAGTCGGGTGTTCGCCGCTCCGGGCTGTCCGCCGAAAATTCAGTCAGGATCTGGTATCTTTGGTGTCAGGTTCATCCACCGCAACAGTGGCGGTGGTTTCAAACAAACGGTATCGGCGCTAGCCGGTGCAAGGTAACGAGTAGGCCGTCATGGTCATTGCCAGGGATCAGGCAGCGTCAGTACCTGCCTTTAACCAGTCAATTAAGTTCGTTCCCGGCCTGACGGCCGTCCACCGGACGCCCCTGACGGGCCGCCGCTTATTTCCGCGTTATGTTGCTAGGAGAGCCTCGTTGTGATCTTGAGACTTGACCATTTTGTACTCACTGTTCGCAGCATAGAGGATACGGTTCGCTTTTATACGGATGTCCTCGGTATGGAGCAGGAAATTTTTGGTGAGGGAAGAGTTGCGCTGAAATTTGGTGCCCAGAAAATCAATCTGCACCAATCGGGTAAGGAGTTTGAACCAAAAGCTCGCACTCCTACGCCGGGTTCGGCAGATGTATGTTTTATTACCGATCTGCCTATCCACGAGGCTTACGATCGAGTTTCAGAAAAAAAGGTTCAAATCGTAGAAGGCATTGTTTCGCGCACAGGGGCGGTAGGGCCAATACAATCCTTTTACTTCAGAGATCCCGATCAAAATTTGATCGAGGTTTCGTCGTACGGAACAGCAACATAACCAGTCATTCAAGTTCGTTCCCGGCCTGGCGGCCGTCCACCGGACGCCCTAGTCGGGCGCCGCTTAATATTGGCGTTATACCCTGTTCAGTGCTCCATTGGAGATTCTATGTCTTTTTACACGAGAGATGAGCTCGCACCGACCGTTGTTTTGCTATGCCAGGCCGTGAGTCCTGGAGGGCAAGAAGTCGGTACTGGGAACCTCATTACCAACGGTAGTAGATTATTTCTGGTAACCGCCGAGCATGTCGCCAAAAAAATGAAGTCCTCAGGTGGTTTCATTATGAGCGGGCTCAATGACCAACCGGTTAGCATTCGCTGGAGCCAAGTCACCAAATTTCACGGCGACAGTATCCCTTGGGTTTTCCATGAAGAGGCGGATCTAGCTGTCTTGCTAATGAATCCCTCTCAGGATCTTTTCGAGCAACATTTTCAGAAACGTTTCGTGCCACTCGAAACGTACCATGCAGAAAATTCCCCACCTTCCCGCGATACAGTTCTGACGTCTGTCGGGTTCCCTCTCGGGTTGGGGATTGGTGAACTTATATCTCCTTTGACCTTCCAGTCGAGAGCGTCGAGCGGTTTTTTAACTCTTAGACGCGCAGATAACGATCAGACTTCTACTTTCTTTGTGTTGGAAAATCCAAGCATAGGTGGTTATAGCGGTTGTGCGATTTATGACCTTTCCGTTCATAAATTAGGTGCAGTTACTACCACAGGCGATGGCACCATGGGGTATGGGTTTATGCATGGCACTGTTTCTGATGATACAGGAGGGAAGCTTGCGCTCGTTACTCCCAGTCATTATTTACACCAGTTAATAGATCTTTGCTTAGCCAGAGAGGAAACTCTTTTAACCCCACCGAATAGAAATGCTGACTGTTACTGTGGAAGTGGCGAAAAATTCAAGAATTGTCACGGAAAGGTATAACCAATAGGTGAAACCGACCGGTACTACGCTGTGCTCCGTCCCGGCGGCTTACCCAAAGCGTTAAAACTTACGGAGATACTGTGCAGGATTCTTTAGCATTGACGGTGGCCGCTGGGGTTGCAGTTTTTATCCTGAGCCAATTTTTCATGAAGTTTATCCTTGATCCTGCGGTTTCATTGAAGGAAGTCCTTGGTGAGCTGAGCCACTTTTTCCTTTTCAATCAGGCAAAGATTACCAACGCTAACGGCACACAGGAGCTCCGGGACGGAGCAAAGATGTTGTCAGCACAGCTTCTTGCCAAGAAAGAAGCAATTCCGTCCTACAACGTTTTTGGGAAATTGCTTGGCCTCCCTGATGAAGAGTCCCTCGTCAATGCCGCTACAGAGTTAAACTACGTTGCGGGTCTCCTGAATGAAAACTATCCCGGAAAAAGCACCCCAGAAAGAGCGACGGAGATCAGTAAATGCATGGAACGCATTCAGCAACAACTGAATGTTAGGGTGTCCTACCTTTCGAGTAGTCGCTGAGATCCTAGCCTACCAGGTGCGAAGGCAGAACATGTTTTAACAAGTGCAGGTTGTCGGACAGGTACTATGCTGCGCTCCGTACCTGCCGCAACTGCAAGCGTTAAAACGAAAATCAGGAGGTCATATGCAACGGATCGCATCACAAATTATTCTGCGGGTTAGTCTGCTTTTTTTATCCTTGCTCCCGAGCTTTGCCTTTGCCGGAAACTCGACCCCTGAAGACTATCTCGCTAGTAAGCCGTTGGTGTTGGAGGTTCGGTACTGTGAGTGCCTGGCAACCGAAAACGATGGCGTACCCTCCGACCTGCTGCCAAGTTTTCTGAGGGAGTCCAGCCTCTTAAAGGTTAGTGTGTCGAGCGAGGATTATGGCTTTGCTTCTTCAAGTGAGTTCTCCATAGGTTTTGAGCTCAAGCCAGTTGCAGGCTCGCCCGACCAATTTCAATTCAACTATGCTGGCAATTACACTACGAGTAACGGGAAAAGTGCTGGCAACGGGGAGTTGCTTTTGGTTCAGGGTCAGTGGGTCAATCTTTTCGGTTCGCGGCATGAGAACGAAACTGGATCGCAACACAGCAATGTCGCGGTGCGGCTGGCTAAGCCCGGCGGTTCCTGATGGCAAGTTTTAACAAGTCAATTAAGTACGTTCCGGCCTGCGGCCTCCACCGGACGCCCCTGTCGGGCCGCCGCTTATTTCAGCGTTAACTGGGAAGGAGCCCATGAATCAGAATCTTGCGGATGAGCTGGTCACGATGATGGCAGAAGACCAGCGGTTGTTGCAGCAACTCTTCGATTCCGGAGAACTACCATCTGAGTCTTATCATCCCCGGATGAAAGCCCTGCATGAGCACAATGCTTCCCGACTGAAGGAGATTATTGGTGCTCACGGCTGGCCTGGCGTTTCGTTAGTTGGGGAAGAGGCTGCCAAAGCTGCATGGCTGGTCGTTCAGCACTCTGTTTCAGATCCCGAGTTCATGAATGAGTGTGTCTCTTTAATAGAGGATGCCGTTGCGAGAGAGGATGTAGCGGGCTGGCAGCTGGCATTCCTCCAGGATCGGGTGCGTACGCTATCTGGCAAGCCTCAATACTACGGTACTCAGTTTGATGTTGATGAAAACGGTTGGCCAACACCGTTTCCTATTGAGGGTTCTGCTACGGTTAATGAGCGCCGTGCGCGTCTTGGGCTGACCTCCATAGAGGAGCGCCAAGAACAAATGACTGAGCAGGAGCGGAAGCGCCGTGCCAATATCGAACAAACCAGTTAACAAAACGCGGCACTCGGACGCCCTTGTCTCCGCTTCGCTGCGTCAAGGTCGCCGGTGCGCTCTGCGTTAAAAGGAAAGTTGATCTGAAGTGCTGCGGTAAGTTTCTCAAGCCCAGTGTATTGTTTAGGGCTAGCTCCGCCGACCTCCTGGGTATTCTTTTTCTGGGTGGTTTTTTTGGCGGCATCTACCTTTTGATTGGCTGGGCAGTTTCAGCAGGTTTGTGGGCATCGATAGAATCCGGAGAGATTGGCAGTCGAACTTACTTCGGTGCGCGAGAGGGAACGGGGCTATTGGTTGCTCTGATTTTGTTAGTCAAAGGTATGCCAATCTTTCTAAAAATTTTGAGCTACTTCGTGAACTATCAGCTCAGAATTCATGGCACATGCAGGGTCTGCGGGGACAAGCGCCTGTTAGTAGACGCTCCGGATAAGTCAGACCCCTTTTAACAAGTGCGTTAAATACGTTCCGGGCCTGACGGCCCTCCACCGGACGGCTTTTGCTCCGCTTCGCTGCGCAAAAACCGCCGTTTACGCAGGCGTTATGCGTAATTGACTATGAACCCGATAATCGAAAAAGAAATGGAAATCCTCTGGTCTGACTTCAACAGTTATGACGTCGACCAAAAATTGGCAGCTTTTGAAAGGCTGAAGGATTCCGCCTCCGAAGAGGACTTGCCGAGGCTCGTGGAGCTATTAAAATCCGAGCGAAACGATTTCTGGGTTCGTGAGCTGTTGTCGGAACCAATCTCAGATCTTGGTGGAACAACGTATTTAGTAGATCTATTTGAGGCTCATGAGCTCAACCAGAAGGAAGGCTACGACAACGATAGCCTGAACCACTTCCTCACTGAAATCGCATGGTCTGACCCACAGGGGTGTAAAGCGAAATTATCGGAGCTGTTAGCCAAGAAAAACTTTCGTCATAAAGAGGTTGCCGAGTGGTTGTTAACGTTCTCCGAGTAGTCGCGCATAACCAGTCATTCCAGTTCGTTACGGCCCTGAAGGGCCTCCACCGGACGGCCTTTTCTCCGCTTCGCTACGCAAAGGCCGCCGCTGAATATTGGCTACATGGACTCCCCCTGCGGTCAAGCAACGCCATTTGAATCCGAAGCGGTTTTAGACTGCAGCTCTACATTCGGCCTCTTTGTGGGCACTGTTGCCCGGGCCAGGATGATGATGCGTGTGAGTGATAACCTCATTCGTTAGTCGGCTTTTCCAGCCGTATTATTCATCAGGTTCAATCACTCTCGGTCTGACCGTTCCGTCATCGCTTGCCGTTGCAAGACTCGGCTGGCAGGCGTGTTCTGCCTGTCGTTGTTGCCCGTTATCAGCCTTCTACAGGCTGTGTTTTAAACTCGGTTTGGTTCATTAACAGCGCCCAGATAATCCGGGCATTCTTGGCGGCCAATGCGACCGCTGCCCGTTTGTATCCGCGTCGTTCCACCAGATCCCTGGCCCAGCCACTGAGCCGATCGTTCCTGTCGGGTAGTTTCGCGATCACCGCTCGGGTGCCGTGGATCAGCAGCATTCGCAAGTATTTGTCCCCACGTTTGGTGATGCGCCCAAGTCGAACTTTGCCACCGGTCGAGTATTGTCGGGGCACCAGGCCCAACCAGGCAGCAAAGTGTCGCCCGCTTTTGAACTGCCTGGGATCGGGCGCACTGGGAGCTATCGTCAAATCTGGTGTTCAGAGACTTGATCAAGCAACATCCTGATTGT
>OJHG01000668.1_pt1 | contig 14116 bp, 15 predicted proteins | sample 1594761 | NCBI WGS metagenome assembly OJHG01 (sample SAMN05416786, study PRJEB24817) | seawater metagenome | isolation source: Sea water | place: Canada:Atlantic | collected 2013-07 | reverse complement strand
TCTACACCTCTCTATTCGTCGGCAGCGTCAGATGTGTATAAGAGACAGATGTTATCCCCGATGTATCGGTAGCAAAGAAAAACGGTCGCTGGACTGTAGAACTGAATCCAGACAGCTTACCTAAACTGGGTGTAAACCAGCAGTATGCAGCGATGAGTAGAAAAGCGAAAAATAGTAGCGATTCACAGTTCATACGCTCTCATATGCAAGAAGCCAAATGGTTTATAAAAAGCTTAGAGTCGAGAAACGATACATTAATGAAAGTGGCTAACTGTATTGTTCAGCAACAAATGGGATTTTTTGAGCACGGCCCCGAAATGATGAAACCAATGGTTCTCAATGATGTCGCAGAAATGGTAGACATGCATGAATCGACAATTTCACGGGTTACTACTCAAAAATACATGCATACTCCACGAGGAATTTACGAGTTAAAATATTTTTTCTCCAGCCACGTGGCAACGGAATCAGGCGGCGAGTGTTCATCTACCGCTATCCGTGCGTTAATAAAGAAATTGGTTGCAGCAGAAACGCCTAGCAAACCATTAAGCGATAGCAAGATTGCTTTATTGTTGGCAGAGCAAGGCATAAAAGTCGCTCGGCGGACAATAGCAAAATACCGGGAGTCTTTATCGATACCCCCGTCTAACCAACGCAAAAGCCTTATTTAAAGGCGCTATATTAAAAGGAAGACGAAATATGCAAATCAACCTAACTGGTCATCATGTCGAAATCACCGACTCTTTGCGTAATTATGTCGATACGAAGTTCAGCAAACTTGAGCGGCACTTTGATCACATTTCTAATGTCCATGTCATCCTCAACGTAGAAAAAATAAATCAAAAAGCCGAAGCCACTATGCACCTTAGCGGTGCTGAAGTGTTTGCATCCTCAGAAAATACTGATATGTATGCAGCGATTGACAGCATGGTGGATAAGCTCGACCGGCAGGTAATCAAGCATAAGGAAAAACTGAAAAAACATTAATAGATAATTAAGCATGGACATTAAAGCCATCGTAAGCCTGGACCGCACCGAGTGTGCGGTTCAGTGCAATAGTAAGAAACGAATCTTAGAAATTATTTCTGATATAGCAGCGCAGGGTAATGAGAATATAGATCAAGTCACTGTGCTAAACAGTTTACTGGCTCGGGAGCGAGTAGGCAGTACAGGAATAGGCAACGGCATTGCGCTTCCACACGGCCGCTTGGCAGGATTAGAGCAAGTAATGGCGATTGTTGTAACCTGTATACCTGCAATCAACTTCGATGCTATTGATGAAAAGCCTGTCGACATATTTTTTGCGTTACTGGTACCTGAAGAACAAACTCAAGGCCATTTGCAAACGCTGGCTACTGTTGCAGGTAAACTTAATGATAAAGATACGGTGAAAGCCATACGCAGAGCCAAAACGAACGAAGATATCATCTCTGCTCTTGGCGTATAAATTGACGCAGCACGGAGAAGCATCGCGCTCTTTGTTGCTGCTCTTTTCTGGAATATGCGCTTAATTGAAAAATCATTTTTGAATTAGCTTTTGGCACATAAAAAAATTTTAGGGAGAATTATCGGTGAAGCTGATTATTATCAGTGGTCGTTCTGGCTCAGGGAAGTCAGTTGCGCTTAGGGCCCTAGAAGATTTGGGTTATTACTGCGTAGATAATATTCCCGTAAACCTGCTACCTACCCTCACCCACACGGTAGTAGACGAATATGAGCAGGTAGCCGTAAGCATAGATGTGCGAAACCTGCCTAAAAACCCTAACGATTTGGTAGAGATTTTAGACTACCTGCCCTCTTCCTGGTCTATGACCATCGTTTATATTGATGCCAGTGACGATGTGCTGGTGAAGCGTTTTAGCGAAACCCGTCGACTGCACCCTCTCGCTAAACTCAACAAGTCACTGTCGGAAGCTATAAAGGCAGAATCTAACTTACTTGCACCAATTGTTGAGCGCGCAGATCTGTATTTAGACACTGATAAATTAACGATTCACCAGCTTGCTGAAATTATTCGCGAGCGTATTTTAGGGAAGAAGAGCTCCCGTCTCGTTCTGGTATTCGAGTCTTTTGGATTTAAACACGGTATTCCTAAAGATGCCGACTATGTGTTTGATGCCCGTTTCCTTCCCAATCCTCATTGGGAGCCAGATCTTCGGCACCTAACCGGTGTCGATGCTCCGGTAGAGGTATTCCTTGGCTCACAACCCGTTGTAACCAAGTTTGTATGGCAAATACAAAATTTAATTACCACTTGGCTTCCTCACCTGGAAAGAAACAACCGAAGCTATGTCACGGTTGCTATAGGCTGTACCGGCGGTCAGCACCGTTCGGTTTATATTGCTCAAACGTTGTCAAAAACATTCAGCGAAATTCATCCCGACGTGCAAATACGTCATAGAGAATTAAATTAACAACCTGCGCATTAAGTAGAGAGCTAGACAAACTGTGACTATCGAAAAAACGCTAACAATCGTCAATAAACTTGGTCTGCATGCAAGAGCAGCAACTCAATTGGTACAGTTAGCAAATCAATTTGACGCAAAAATCATTCTCGAAAAAGGTGACAAACAAGCCGATGCTAGCAGCGTACTTGGCCTTATGATGCTAGAAAGCCATCAGGGTGAGCAGGTAAACGTGATTGTTGAGGGCAATGACGCTGAAGCCGCTCTGGCGGCCATTGAAAAGCTCATAGAGGGTCGATTTAACGAAGACGAATAACACTTTCCTGCTTTGTGCTTTTCTTGCTTAAATTTTTACAGCTGCTGTTATTATCGCCAAGCGCGTAAAAACGTATTTCAAATCAACGTATTTGTCATGACACCAACAGGGTAAGTACGCTATTCTATTAACACGCAACATAGTCTCTGTGTAGCCACCAAATTAGGTTTTCTTCGGGCATCTAGTAAGTTAGGAATTGCTCTTCATGGCAGAAGCTCTCGTTTCTAAATATGTACAAACTCAGCTGAGAACGCTTAACAACGCATTAAGCAACGGTCAGTTCGTGTCTGTAAGAAAGCTATTATTAGAGCTTCCCCCTTCCGATGTTGCCCATATTCTCGAGTCTAGCCCTAGTCGTACCCGCGACGAACTTTGGGAGTTAATCGATAGCGATTTTCACGGCGACATAATAGAAGAACTCTCCGATGATGTGCGTAATGGCATAATCACAAAAATGCTGCCGGCCAATGTGGTTGATGCGCTTGAGGAAATGGACACCGATGATTTAGCAGAGACGCTCAGTAGCTTACCTGAAACCGTTTTGCTCGACATTCTTGACTCGATGGACGCTCAAGACCGTTTGCGAGCCGAGCAAGCGTTGTCTTACGGTGAAGAGACCGCCGGGTTCATTATGAACACCGACACCATTACGTTGCGCCCAGATGTCACCATTGACGTTGTACTCAGGTACATTCACCTGAAAGGGGAGCTTCCAGAAAATACCGATACCTTTTACGTGGTTAATCGAACCGATAATCTGGTGGGTATTGTCCCGGTTACTCGGCTATTAACCGCTGATACCAGCGACAAAGTATCGGACGTCATGGATGAGGAATCAGAAGCTATTCCAGTCAACATGCCAGATGATGAAGTAGCGAGTTTATTCGAACGCTACAATTGGCTTTCAGCCCCCGTTGTTGACGAAAAAAATCGTCTCGTGGGACGTATAACCATTGATGACGTTGTAGATATTATTCGTGAAGACGCAGAGCACTCTATGATGAGCATGGCCGGTCTTGACGACGACGAAGATACCTTTGCCCCTGTTATGCAAAGTACAAAAAGACGTTCGGTATGGTTAGCGGTAAATTTAGCCACAGCACTTTTGGCTGCCATGGTGAGCGACCTCTTCGAAGCGACACTAAGCGCCTTAGCAGTATTAGCCATACTCAATACCATCGTGCCCAGTATGGGGGGCGTGGCAGGAAACCAAACCTTAACGCTAGTTATACGCGGTATGGCCCTTGGCCATGTGAACGCCAGTAACTCACGCTGGTTAATAAGCAAAGAAATTGCCATTGGTGTGCTCAACGGCGTTATTTGGGCCGTGCTGATAGCTTCAGTAATTGCTCTGTGGAAACAAGATTACATGCTTGGGGTTATTATTGCGTTTGCTATGCTCGTTAACATGATAGCCGCCGCACTCGCTGGTGCTACTTTACCATTGGTAATGAAGCGCTTGAAGATAGACCCCGCTCTCGCCGGAAGCGTCATTTTAACCACCATTACAGATGTCGTGGGTATCTTTGCATTCTTGGGCACCGCAACCCTGTTTTTAATCTAGCCGCCCTATTTAAACGCCAATCGCCTCCCCCATCTGTTTCACATGGAGATATTTATGAAGGAAACATTATTCACTGTTTGCTTGCTCTTTACACAGTCGCTTATGGCTACCGGTGTTAATTACACGTCAACACCTATTCATATCGATGGCGTCTCTGAGAGCGCCTGGAACAATGCAACTTGGCATCCTATGCCCTATTTAATGGATGGAAGTCTTCCCTCTTCAGAGGCAGATTTTAACGGTCGCTATCGTTTATTATGGGATGAGAACTTTCTGTATTTGCAGGCAAATATTAGTGATGATGTGCTCGTTGATACCCAACCTAACCCAACAGTGAAATATTGGGACGACGATGCTCTTGAAGTGTTTATAGACAGCGACGCTTCTGGTGGTAATCATCAGTTTAACCACACTGCCTTTGCATACCATATTGGTCTAGATAACCAAGCGGCCGATTATGGGCCTGACAAAAAGGCGCATCTTTACACCGAACACTTAATTAGTCGATGGCAGCGATCTGCGCAAGCGCCGTTTGACATTACCTGGGAAGTAGCGATAAAGCTCTATCCAAATAGCTATCAAGAAAACGGTGAAAATGTCCCTCTTACTCTGAGCGAAAAACAAGTTATTGGGTTTATGTTGGCCTACTGCGACAACGATGGTAGTGACGTGCGCGAGCACTTTATGGGTTCACATGAAATACAACCTGTAAAAGGTGATAAAAATCGCTGATATATTGATGCTGATGTATTTGGTGAAATTAAACTGCTGCCCAAAAGGTAACTTTTTATGGCTATTTGCATTCTAAGGTTGGAAATCAGCTTTTCTGCCAAAGTAATGAGGAAGCGCTGCTGGTTGGAATCTAAAGTATGAGGGGCGGCATTGTACGTGAAGCGGACCTTGGAGCAATGAACTTTCCATCTCAAAGACCAGTAGACTAACAACAAAACTATCTGCAATCTGGGCTATCAATCCCTGGCAAGGACGCCATTGTTAGCCATTAACATGCATACCTATAAACGACATCGGCCAGAGCAAACATTGCTATACCAATTGGTTGAGCAATATTATCCAGATTTTCTGGAGTACCTTTCCCATCAAGGAAAGACATTGCTACTTCATGTAGATAAAGAGTTTGCAGAATTTCTAAAGTGTGGTCGGTTTGAGCATGGATTTCTCAGAGTCGTGTGTGACGACTGCAAACATGAGAAGCTGGTCGCGTTCAGTTGCAAACGTAGGGGCTTCTGCCCTATTTGCGGGGCAAGACGGATAGCAGAGAGTGCGAAGTTACTGGTTGACGACGTTCTTAACGGCTATCCCATACGTCAGTGGGTGTTGAGTCTACCTATCCCATTGAGGCTGCTACTTGCCAGATATCCCAAAGAGCTCAGCAAAGTCATGCAAATCATCCATCGCACGATTTCAACTGACATCATCCATCGAACAGGTTACTTGAAAAAGCAAGCCAAGACGGGTGCAGTAACGTACATTCAGCGTTTTGGAAGTGCGCTAAACTTGAATATACACTTCCATATGCTCTTCCTCGAGGGCGTTATTACAGAAGAGCGAGGGCAAACCAAATTCAAACTCGTCAAAGCGCCGAGCCATAGCGATATGGAACAGATAGTTGACAACATCAGCCACCGCATTGCGGCCTATTTAGAGAAGGCCGGGCTCATTCAGCGTGATATGGACAATGCTTTTCTCGATTTTCCCATGGATGATGAAAATAGCTTATTGCCCTTGCAAGCGGCCTCGGTTAGTTATCGTATTGCTTGGGGCCAGATATGGGCAAAAAAGTATTTACCTTACAAACCTTGCCCGCCAAAGACAAACAACACTACGGACAATTAGCCCAGATAGGCGGTTTCAGTTTACATGCTGGCGTATTCGCAGACGGTCACCAAACCGATAAATTGGAACGCCTGTGCAGATACATCTCAAGACCAGCCATAAGTGAACAACGATTGAATCTTACAGATTCAGGTAAGGTGAGGTATAAACTAAAGACCCCTTACAATGACGGAACGACCCTCGTGTTCTTCTCTCCACGGGATTTTCTCGGCAAACTCGTTGCTTTGATACCACCACCTCGACTTAACCTCACGAGGTTTTATGGGGTATTTGCTCCCAATGCTATAGTTCGTGCCGAGGTGACTGCTTCACAACGTGGTAAGAATAGTCCTCGTTTAGCAGAACACCTGAAAGATTCAGAAAAGCCGTATCATTCCCGCAATATGTCTTGGTAACCCGGTCACCGGCGCAAAGACTGAAACGCGTATTCAACATCGACATTACCCAATGCGAGGTTTGCGAAAAATTTAACGTAAAGGTCATTGCTTGCATAACTGACGCGATCATTATCAATAAAATCTTGTCATATTTGGACAAGCACAATTTACCGGAAGCGAGTAATAATCCCCGTACGCCGCCACTTCGTGCGCCACCAAGCATTGACGCATTCTGCGACTATACCATTCAACGTGACTTCGACTTTAGTGCATGAACCACAAAAACCTACCATTACTTAAACACGCAAATTGTTGGGGTGAGGGCTTTCACATATCTTATTGCAGATTTCAGTACCAAAGACCAGTTAACTTGCCTGTCTTGATGACAACTACTCCACTGATTTCTGAAAAGTACCCGTTTGACACACGTTCAACTAGCCTTAAATACATCTGACACGGTGGGTAGTACATAGCGTTAATATTTCTTATACACACAAGCTGTCCTGACCATTCAGGCTAACACATCCGGCTTCCTTGCCGTGAGGATGCGCTCTGCGATGCAGATGTAAATCTGTTAGGTGCCTTGTTGGTAGCTCTGCCAGGCTTGCATTGAACCAATAAAAACATCCACGTTTTCAAAACCCTGTGCCAGCAGATAACTGGCTGCTACGGTGGCGCGCTTACCGCTGCCACAGGCCAGTGTATAATGGCGGGATTTATCGAGTTGGTGGCACATTTCCGGCAGATAGCCTAAGTAGATATGCTTTGCCTGGTCAAATTCGTTGTTTTCAACCTCTTCCTGTTTGCGAACATCCAGCAGTTGCCAGTTAGCACGTGGTGCTCTAATGCGCTCATCAACCTTATCTGCAGTAACGGCGTTCACATGCTGACGATGGTAAGCCTCAATGGTATCTGGCTTTGGTACCATGGTCAGATAACCACTAATCTGCTGGTAGCCCATCCGCCACAGCTGTTCGGAGCTTTCGGTTGCCTGTTGATGGGAATCTGCCACCAGTGCGATTGGTGTGGAGTAGTCCAGAAACCAACCACCATAAGCGCTGAGTAAGCCGCCCGGCAAATTAAGACTGCCGGGATAGTGACAGTCTCGAAACTGGGCATGACTTCTTACATCAATGAGCACGCCGGGACGTTCTGCGCTTTTCTGCCAGGCTGACTGAGCATCCTGTGCCAGCTTCTGGCACGCCACTGGCGGTAAAGGCGTATCCATCCCGGTAACGTTAGACTGCTCCATTTTGCTAAAGTAGGGAGCAATATAATGATTCTCTTTTAACTTACGCTCTATAAAGGCTTTTTTAGAGGTACATTGATAGCCCGGGTTTTGCCGTTTCTCAATGCCTATGGTGGTAAACTCACGTTCTGCCATGCCTGAGCCACACACCGACCCTGCGCCATGAGCCGGGTACACAATAATGTCATCACCCAGGTTGGCCAGCGTTTGTAGGCTGTCATAAAGCTGGCCAGCCATTTTTTCCATTTCCTCGGGGTAGAAGTCTGTGCGACCGACTTCACTGACAAATAAGGTATCGCCGGTAAATACGCCGATAGGCTGACCGTCCTGTTCGTTGTCGATAGCCAACACACAAATACTGTCTTTAGTATGGCCGGGCGTTGCAATAACTTCGAGTGTCCATTTGCCAATCTCAAATTTATCGCCATTACCGGCCTTGCGGGCATATTCGATAGGCTCGTCAGCGTATTTACCATGGTAAATATCAGCACCGGTCTGGTTGGCCAGCGCTACCGCGCCAGAGATAAAGTCTTCATTGCGGTGGGTTTCGATGATGGTGGTGATCCGGCATTCATGCTTTCCGGCAAGGGTGAGATAATGCTGCGTATCTAACTGAGGATCAATCACACAGGCTTCACCATCGCTGCCAATCAGGTAGGAAAGGTGCGCAATGCCCGGTGTTTTAACAGATTCTACAAACATAGGTTAGCTCCACTTTGGGGTTGTGCCGCGCACAACGTGAATGTATTCACTTCACCCTAAGCTTTCAAATGTCATGCCGAATAAAAGTTTATATAAAACAAGTAATTACATTTTCTACCCAAAAGGCTTCCCAGTAAATGAAGAAATATTCACTTAATCCTATGTAAAATTTACATGCTATTGCGGGATAAGCGTGCCCGTTGCAGACGCTGTTTGAGGTATTGCAGTCTGGGAAGCAAAATCAGCAAGGCTATTGCCCAGTAAATTAACGGTTCCTGCAGGCCGGTTTTGCGAGACCAGCTAAAGTGTAACAGGGCCAGTAAAACAACCAGGTAAATGGTGTTATGCAGGGATTGCCAGCGATTGGCGCAAAGCAGAAGTAGCTGTTCAATAATCTGTTGCGTCCGCTCCTTGTCTTTTGTTGCCTGAAGAGGCAATTTAGCTTGGTATGTGTGCATATGATACCAATAGTCTTGGCTTAATATGTTTCTCCTAAAATCAGGTGTATACTATCGATCTAGTTATGAGAGGTATTTATGAATACAAAAATTGAAGTTTACGGTGTTAAAGCTGTTCAACGCCCCAAAGTTCCAGCAAGAAAGAAACTTGACCTCTCTGGTGAGTTTGGGCAACAGATCGTGAAATCCGAAACTAAGCTAGTGCTAAGAACACACAAGCGTACGTTCGAAAAACTCGCTTACATGTAATGGAGCTTATTTTTTTCCCCTTCGAGCGCGTTATAGAGATTAACGCCTACATTCTCGAAAACGAGCCTGGTATGAAGGGGGCCGCTGATATCAATAAGCTTCAGGGGGCGCTAGGCAGGATTGATAATGCTATTGTTTATTTAGGCTTGAATGATGTTTTCGAAATAGCAGCAAAGTATGCTTCCTCTATTGCACTTTCTCATTCGCTTCCTGATGCAAACAAACGGACTGGTCTCGCTGTAGCTTTGGAATATTTATCTCTCAATGATTATGAATTAATTGCTGATAACGAATTATTCGCAGATGCCATCAGAGATTTGGTTGTGGGCAAAATTGGTGAAGCGGATTTTGCTGACCTTCTTTATGCTCAGTATATTTCTGAACAAAATCAAAATAGTTAAAATTTCATGCAGTTTACTTTGGCCATACCTGCGCAAGTAGGGTAAAGAAAGCGCAGTATATAAGAAATCATATAGCTTCTCAGTCTGATGGTTGAGCAATGCTGAATTCCCGGTAAAAAAATCTGTCAGTACCATTATTCAAACCATAAACTTTGGCCGGACTGCCATAATTATGTTTCCTATTAAACAGGAGACAAATCATGGCAATTAAAATCCATACACCTTGGAACAAAAATCGTATTATCGGTCAGAAAAAGCCTCTTCAGATATCACATATATGGGGTATCCGGATTCGCTAAGAGCTTGAAGGACGGACTCGTGATCTAGCACTGTTCAACCTTGGTCTTGATAGCAAACTACGAGGTTGTGACCTTGTTAAACTCAAGGTCTCCGATGTCGTTTGCGGACGCTCAGCTCTTAGGCGCACGCATCTCGTTCAGCAAAAAACAGGTAGTCCTGTCCAATTTGAGATAACACCAAACACGGGAGAATCGATATTGGCTTGGGTAAAGAAAGCTGGATTAAAACCCTCTGATTATCTTTTTAAGTCCCGTATACATAGCGCTGAGCACATATCAACTAGACAATATAACCGCATTTTTCACGGATGGATTGAAAAACTTGGTCTAGATACATCTCTCTACAGCACCCATTCAATGCGCAGAACCAAGCCTTATCTGATTTACAAGAAGACTAAAAATCTCCGGGTAGTTCAACTCTTGCTGGGCCATAAAAAGTTAGAGAGCACTGTTCGCTACTTAGGCATTGAGGTGGACGACGCTTTGGAAATATCGGAATCTATAGAAGTTTAGGCTGTAAGGGGCTGCCTGTGCAGCCCTTGTGTACGTAAACCGGACCTTGGTACTTGAAGCTCGAACACAATGCACAGCTTAAACATGCATCATGCTCAGGGCGTGCTTTCATATATCTACTAGAAGATTTCAGTAGCAATGACCAGCGTATTCCAATTCGATTAACAACAATGATTTCGTCATTGCTTTTCATATCTAAATTTGTAATGCGTGAAACAGGTCTTGAATTCAGAAGTCACAGAGGATAGTACATAGTGTTAATCTTTCCTATATTCAGGTTTGTGCGCCTACCATTACACAATTACCGTTAGAACACGTGGGATTGCCACTTGTTGAATTGGCGTTGGGCTTTGATAACCCCGCGAATCGAGAGTGGCTAATAATGGCGCGTTTAAACTCAGGGTAGAAAAAGGCATGAAAAAAGCACCGCTTACATAAAGTTAAGTCGGTGCTTTTGTAGCATTGAAAGGGTAATTGTCGCAGACTAGTCTGTGCAAATTTGCGGCCATTTCAGTGCGAGTGGCGCTGCATCAGCGCATTAATTTTCAGTCAGATTTAAACTGTCAACAATGTACAGCGTATTGCCATCAATCACGGTATTATTGATATCTAAATATTTTTGACCTAGTGGTGCGCCTTCTTCCGATTTTGACCAGGTGGCAAAATCATCATCGTTAAGTACACCTAAGCGACTGCCATCAATCACCCAAAGACCTTCCATTTTGTCGTGTGGGTATGCCACTTCATCCACCATATCAACGACCATTTCCAGCTTTTCAACCGGAGCAATCCCTAAGTTGGCCAGCATACCCCAACCCTGGTCGTAAACGCCGTCAGTGGCATTGTCGTTGATAACTTCTTCCAGCGTAGCACCGTCAATCACCAGGCCTAATGCATCATCCTGTGTGATAGTGCCAGCAGCGGCGACACTTTCCAGATCGGTTGCGTTACTGATGTCAATTTTATACACCTGTTTCTGGGCTGCGCCCGTTTTGCCAAAGAATGCACCATCGCGCTCTAACACTAAGAATTGCGTGTCGCTGATGGCTTTAATGGCAGAGTTGGAATTAGAGCCTTTTTCCTGTCTGTACAGATACTGTGAGATAGCGCCGGTTGCCAAATCTACCGTAACAATGCGTGTCATATCGGCTCTGTTTCTGTCGGGGTTATCCAGACTCGATTGCATAATACCTACTAAGGTGCTTTCATCTGGCGTGATGGTCAGGCCTTCCATACCGCGGTTAGCCCAACGATTGCCAAACTCAGCTGGCAGATCATACAGGTTACGATCATCTGCAGCGAAAGGGTTAATGCGTTCCAGTTCAACTCCGTCAGCGCTGTAATGCACAATGTGCGGGCCATATTCATCCGATACCCAGAAGGTACCGTCAGACACAGCGACTAAACCTTCTGAATCTAAACCGTAATCATCAAAGACTGCAGGGTTGGTATCGGCATCATAAGGTTGGGTCATGTCTGCACGGATCACTTCGCGATCTGTGTTGTAAGGTACTTCGCCCGTGCCGCCTAAGCTTGGCGTATTCGGTAAGCCGCTAATGTTGTTACCATCCCGGTCTTTTAACAGAATATCGCTGATCTTAGCAATTGAACCATTGGCCTGAACCTCGAATAAGCCAATGCGTGGCGTGTAATCCGGGGTCGGGAAAATTTTACCACTACCGTGTGGCGCTCCTTCCTGAGCAGTGCGGTATTTGGCATTAGGGCCACGGTCGGTTAACGCATAAAATTGCATTGGGTTGGTTGGGTGGCCATCAAGGTCCGAACCATATCCACCGTTACGCACTTCAAAAGTTGAGCCCGGGTAAAAAGTATTGTCCATATCGTTGCGCAGCACGGAATAAGGAAGGCGCGCGCCGCTGGTGCCAAAAGTGTCCGGGTTACAAACATAAGAGGTATCGCTGACTTCTGACGCCTCTAAAGTACCATCACTATTGGCATCCAGTCCCGAATCTATTTGCACGCCGCCCAGCCAACACTGCTCACTGCCGGTAGCCAGTTCGGTTTGTACAACCAGGCTTGTCAGACCATTGCTGCCGTCAGCGCCATTCGTCCCATCGACACCGTCATCGCCATCATCACAAGCGGTTAAAAGTGTTACAACAGATAAAGCAATAACGGATAATTTAAACTTACTCACTTATTATTCTCCCTGAAAATTAACTATTGCGAAATGCAATCAAATGAGGTTATGCATGAAACATGATCAGCTTGTGACAGTCTGATGACAGGTAAGTGACAGGTGTATAAAAGGACGTTGTTGCAAGCCCGTATTGAGTTTCTGCGCTTTAGTTATCGTTTTCACAGCAATATAGTCAATATTGGCCTGAGTCGGCAACAGAGAGACTGAAGCTCATCACTGCATAAGCCGATAGTGACAGTCTGGTTACTATTGTCTCAAGGTGCCTCCGATGCTGTTGGGCTGCTCCGTACGTAAAGCGGAAGTTGGCCTTTACATACTTTCATGAGTATGAGGAATTAGAATAATCAATTGTTTTATAAAGTAGGAGCTAGTATAAGCGCTAGCTCCTACTTGGTTGGGATAGTAATTAAGATGCGCAACAGGATAAATCAGATACGTCTTTATGAAAGGTTTGAGCGCATAGTTTCAACCCCTCTACCATTGTCAGGTAAGGAAATAGCTGTCCTGCTAGTTCTTCAACTGTCATCCTGTTGTGAATGGCTATTGCTGCACTTTGAATAAGCTCACCACCTTCATGTGCCAATATTTGTGCGCCAATCAGTTTACCTGTGGATTCCTCTGCAACTAATTTAATAAATCCATCCGTTTCAAAGTTCGCTAATGCTCTCGGCACATTTTCCATGGGTAATACCCGACTGATCGTACCTATACCTTGCTGCTTGGCTTGTGCCTCAGTTAATCCTACCGTGGCTACTTGGGGATCGGTAAAAATAACGGCAGGCATAGTCGCAAGATCTAAACTCTCATCACCACCAGTCATGTTGGATCCTGCTCGGCTACCTGCGGCTGCGGCAACATAAACAAATTGAGGCATGTTTGAGCAGTCGCCTGCTGCATATATACTATCGATATTTGTTTGCATCTTTTCGTCGACCATAACTTCACCTAGTTCGCTAACCTGTACACCCACCACTTTTAAGTTGAGTTTCTCTGTATTGGCATGACGTCCAGTAGCTATAAGTAGTTTTTCAGAAGTAAGTCGACCATTATTGGTGTCAATTAAAAAGTGCTGACCATCGTGGGTAATGTTGTTAGCGCTTGTATTTATATGAACATTAATGCCTTCTTTCTCGAAACAATTCTTTAGCTCTTCACCCAATAGCGGGTCTTCGCGATACAGTAATGTATGCCTAGCAAGCACTGTAACTTTAGAACCCAGCCGACGATACGCTTGAGCAAGTTCCAATGCCACTGCTGATGAGCCTATAACAATCAAACTCTCTGGTGTATCAATGGCGAACAGTGCTTCGGTAGATGTCCAATAAGGCGTATCGGTTAATCCATCGATTGCAGGAATAGCGGGGCTAGCTCCCGTCGCGATTAAAATTTTATCCGCATGGATTTCTTGGCGTAGACCGTCAGCTTTATCAATAATCAAGGCCTTAGTATTTTTAAAGCGTGCATAACCTTTGACAAGACTCAAGGAAGGGTTCGAATCTAATATCTTTTGGTATTTGGAATCTGTCTCTTATACACATCTGACGCTGCCGACGAATAGAGAGGTGTAG
>OJHG01000667.1_pt1 | contig 14146 bp, 13 predicted proteins | sample 1594761 | NCBI WGS metagenome assembly OJHG01 (sample SAMN05416786, study PRJEB24817) | seawater metagenome | isolation source: Sea water | place: Canada:Atlantic | collected 2013-07 | reverse complement strand
AGTCTCGTGGGCTCGGAGATGTGTATAAGAGACAGGAATCGTGCCCGGTAACGAAAATACCGCCGCCTCTTGGCCCTTCTTGTGAGCCACCGTCTTCACCACTAGAAAAGCCTGATGGCTCTATCACGGTTACATCATCAATAGACAAGGTAGGTAATGACTCTGGCTCTTCAATAACCGGAGGCAACTCCTCATCCGCTTGTAAAAACTCTTGACTAATACCAATCGTGTCAAAACCTGCCTCTACTGGCGCTGTTGGGTTTAAGTAGTCCACACTAACAACGGTATGGCCATTATTACCCTCTGTTCCGCCAGCGGCCGGCCCAGCTGCAGCAGCTGGTAGCTCCGCTGTTGGGTCAAAGTCTGGGTTATTTGCTAATGCTTCTTGCAGTGCGGCAACTTCGTCGTTGGCATCTGCTCGGTTTTGCGCTATTTGCTCACCTTCTTGATTGAGTACGTCTTCGTTTAACACGATACTTGAGTTACTACCCAAGTCTAAGACAGTACCATCGGTAAAGGCAATCACGATAACGCCGTCGCCTGTGACAATCTTTTCATTTTCAGCGACTGTATCGCCTATGCTTAAAATGCGCTCCGTTCCGTCTTCTGCGATTGCTTTAACAATCCCTGTTACTGATTGTACTGTGCCTACATTAGCCATGGTGTTTCTCCGATCCGTTGGTTTTTACATTCTTAATAATAGTGAGTATTGCTTACGTTTACTGGTTTATCTATTGTACTAAAGTACTAAATTTACTTATTTTTTATGACTCTGGTGGTATATCGACCAAACAATGAAGGTCGGTTAACGTTACACCAGTTAATGTTGATGAGTAGGTTGCCGGCTGATCTTCCACCGTGGTGACACTAATTTTTGTGCCTTCACTCAATGCTTCTAATGAAATAGACACATAATCACTCAGAATATCATTGCTTTCGTCAACCAACAGATCCAGCAGGTCTAATGCCTCTGGTTCGTTACTAGTTACATCATTTGCCATAATCTTGTCCTATTTATGCGCCCGCAATGTCTCAAGCAATGTGGCGGTCATTCGACGCGTTATCCATGCCTCACCAGCATTCATGGCCGCCAATAGTTTATTGCTATATTGCTTTAATCCGCTTAATGATTGATAGCCTTGCGCACCAGCCAGTAAGCATGCTAATACCGTCTCTTCATCAAGCTTGTCAGCGATAACAACAACCTTGCTTTTTGCGTTAGTGTTAACGATTAACTTTACATATTCTTCAGTTTGCTCTTTTCGTACATTGTAATGCAGCAATACAACGACTGATGCCGCGTTATCAATGACATTCAATGCCTTAACCTCATCATCAATCGTTTGAATACAAGCATTATCACCTAACAACAATGAGGTGATTTGATCTGTTGTGTCGATTACCAGTGCATCTATCATTGTTGAGGCCAAACGTTCATTGCTGCTAAGTTAACCGGAATTTTAGGTCAGCCGCTTGAGACTGGCTATTGTACTAAGGTACTAATTTTGAGTTTTTATACCTTAAGACCACAAGAAGTGATTACAAGATATTATCGTCATCCCCAATGAGATTACTTAAGGCATTAACATCATGGCGTAATTTTTTACGTTTATTAAGCTTATCTTGCACCGCCTCTGGCAATTCAGTAAAAACGAATACCTGCTTTTCCATTAACATATCTACCAAATCCTCAACCACACGTACCATTTCACTATCAGAGCGGCTCAAAGATTCCTTAAGCTTATTGGCTTGAGATGGTTTTCTTAGAAACTCAATAACATCCGCATGGCCGACATCAAGCCACTCTCCATTAGCCTTATCGCAGACATCTAATAATTCCGTCACTTCGCCGTGCTCGTTGCGATTAACATAAGGCATATTGGTAGCTCCGATTGCATTTTCTGAAATTTGTTCTAGTATCACTAAATCAAAAACAATAATCAAACTTAGTGCACAAAATACGGATTTTTGTGCCTTATTTCGTATCAAGTGGATAAAAGATGACCGAAGCAACTTTAAAAAAACCGTTGGATAATATGGCAGGCATAACAAACCAGGATGACCCGCTGCTGTTAGCTTTATTGTCAGTCTGCAAACTACTCAACACGCCTCATTCTGCTGACTCGCTAACCGCCGGTTTACCGTTAGTAGACAATAAACTTAATGCGTCACTTTTCATACGAGCAGCTCAACGAGCTGGATTATCAACAGGGCTTATCCGCCGCCCACTGGCTGAAATATCCAATTTAGTTTTACCTGCTATCTTGCTACTAGATGACGATAAAACCTGCGTTTTAATTTCCAAAAATGATGATAACTGCACCATTATTTTACCGGAAACAGACAGCGGTGAAAAAACAGTCCGTCTTAGCGTATTAGACGAAATTTACACTGGTTCTGCTTTTTTTATTCAAGCAGAGCACACCTTTGATAGCAGAACAGCCAACTCTGTTATCCCTAAAGCAAAGCATTGGTTTTGGGATGTTATTTTTAAATCTTGGCCAATATATAGCGAGGCGCTAGCCGCTTCGTTACTGATTAACTTATTCGCTCTGGCGTCTCCACTGTTCATTATGAATGTATACGACCGTGTCGTACCCAATCATGCACTTGAAACACTATGGGTACTGGCGATAGGCGTCGCTATTGTATTTATTTTCGACTTTATTATGAAAGCACTTCGAGGCTATTTCATTGACGTTGCAGGCAAACGATCAGACATTATTCTTTCAGCGACCATCTTCGAAAAAGTTATGGGCATTAAAATGGAAAACCGCCCTAAATCTGTCGGTGCTTTTGCCAACAATCTTAGCGAATTTGAATCATTCAGAGACTTTCTAACCTCTGCCACACTAACCACTTTAATTGACCTCCCTTTCTTATTTATTTTTATTGCGGTTATTTATATGATCGGTGGTAACTTAGCGTTTGTGCCACTAACTATTTTGCCCTTGGCTATTTTGGGTGGCATAGCTGTGCAAAAACCTCTTAAGAACACTATTAACGAGCTGTTTAAACACTCTGCTCAAAAAGGCGCCACCTTGATTGAGTCGCTTAACAATCTAGACTCGATCAAAAGCGCTGGTGCTGAAGGGCAAATGCAAAGCAAATGGGAACAAAATATTGGGCAGATTTCTCGCCTAGGCCTTAAGTCACGCTTTTACTCATCTATTGCTGTCAATTTAACCACCTTCTTAACTCAGATGGCTTCTGTATCGGTAGTGATTTTTGGTGTATACAAAATATCTGAAGGTGAACTTACAACCGGTGGATTAATTGCTTGCACCATTTTAACAGGTCGTGCATTAGCACCTATAGGACAGGTCGCCTCATTGCTAACCCGTTACCACCAAGCTCGCACATCACTGGATACACTGACTAATATGATGTCGTTGCCGGTTGAACGCGAACCGGGTAAAAAATATTTACACCGCCCAACGTTTAAGGGTGATATTGAGTTTAAAAACATCTCATTTAGCTACCCCGAACAACCGGTTAAAGCACTGGATAATATTTCATTCAAAATTAAAGCCGGTGAACGAATCGCCTTTATCGGTCGTATTGGTTCTGGCAAAAGCACTATTGAAAAACTAATGCTCAGCATGTACGAACCTCAAGAAGGGTCCATTTTGATAGACGGAACAGATATTCGTCAAATTGACCCGTCTGACCTTCGTCGCCAAATTGGTTACGTGCCGCAAGACATCTCGCTGATGTTTGGTAGCGTTAAAGACAATATTACAATGGGTTCACGCTACGCTGACGACGCTTCTATTTTACACGCTGCTGAAATCGCCGGTGTTACCCAATTTGTCAATCGTCACCCCGAGGGATTTGATATGCCCGTTGGTGAACGAGGCGCGTCTTTATCTGGCGGACAACGTCAAAGTGTAGCCGTGGCTCGGTCTTTGTTACTATCGCCACCTATTTTCATTATGGATGAACCCAGCAACTCTATGGATAATAGCACCGAGGCGCGCTTCAAAGAGAAACTATCGGAGCAGTTAAACAACCAAACCCTTATTTTAGTAACTCACCGAGCTTCTTTACTATCACTTGTAGATCGCCTTATCGTACTCGATGGCGCTAAAATCATGGCCGACGGCCCGAAAGATAAAGTCCTAGAAGCATTGAAAAAAGGACAAATCAAGGTTTCAAACTAATAATGTTAAATAAAATTTCAACCGTTAAAAAGAAATACAAGCAACACGCCGAAAATCAGACCTACGTAACTGATGTAAATGCAGCCAGCCTCTATGGCGCATCCATTCAAAGCCACTTGATTTTATGGATAAGTTTTATTTTTGTCATCATTGCCCTTATTTGGGCTAATTTTGCCGAACTAGATGAAGTGACTCGTGGCTCGGGCAAAACAACCCCCTCAAGCCATATTCAAGTTATTCAAAATTTAGAGGGAGGTATTCTGGCTGAAATTTTAGTTCGTGAGGGTGAAACCGTCGAAAAAGGCCAAGCCCTGTTACAACTTGATGCGGTTAGGTTTGCCTCCTCTTTAAATGAAACAAAACTCAAATATCACGAATTACTAGCAGCAACAGCTCGGTTAACCGCTGAGGTCAACAATACACCCTTGGTTATTCCTGATGATGTATTAAAAAACGCCCCTGAGATTGCTAAAAATGCAGTGCAACTCTTTAAGTCTCGACGCAAAGAATTAAATGCCGCCACTCAAACAATAAAAGAACAAATAAGCCAATATACGCGTGGCTATGCGTTGTTACAGGAAGAGCTGGAAATGTCTGCGCCTTTGGTAGATGAAGGCGCCATGTCTAAAGTAGAACTCCTTCGTATCAAACGAGAAGCGAACAGCCTAAAAGGCCAATTAACAGAGGCCAGAAATAAACTCCATGAAACCAAGGTGCGCTTCCAAACAAAGGCTCTCGAAGAGCTAAACCAGACCAAAGCAGAGCTAGATAGAACCAGCGAATCGACATTTGCGCTAGAAGACCGAGTAACACGCACACGTGTACTTTCACCTGTGAAAGGTGTTATTAAACAACTAAAGGTCACCACTGTTGGTGGTGTCATCCAACCCGGTATGGATTTAGTTGAAATTGTCCCCATTGACGACCAATTGTTAATTGAAGCGCAAATTCGCCCCGCCGACATTGCTTTTCTTCACCCAGGACAAAAAGCCATGGTGAAGCTAACAGCTTATGACTTTTCTATTTATGGTGGACTTGAAGCAGAGCTAGAGCATATTAGCGCCGACAGCATTACCAATGAAGAAGATGGTGAAAATTACTATATGATTCGATTGCGCACTAAAAAGAATTACCTTGAAAGAAATGGTGTAAAGCTAAGCATTATTGCTGGCATGACAGCAGATGTCGATATTTTAACGGGCAAAAAAACTGTGTTAGATTACTTGCTTAAACCCATTTTAAAAGCGAAAGAACGCGCACTCAAGGAACGTTAACATGTGGTTGCCAGGCAACAATCTTATTTATTCCAAGCGACTAGCACTGACCACCGACTCTAAAGAGGCGAGCTAAATGCACCGCATCGCTATTTATTCAGACAACCCTGATATTGTGAAACTCTGGTCTCACGCCTTAATCAGTCATTTTGACATTTTTACGGCCACCAGCAAAAAGGAATTAAGCAACGCTTCGGTTGTCGTCATTGACTCAAAAAAGGTCGACACTGACGCAGATTTAACCTCTACATTAACCTCAACTTCAGCACGCATTTTGGTGGTAGGGAAAAATTGGTCAGAAAATAAGCAAATTAATGCCCTCGTCCATGGCGCTGCCGGGTATTGCGGTGAATCTGAACCCGCAAAGCTTCTAGTGCAGGCCGTCAACAGTATAATAAAGGGAGACATATGGATTCAGCGTCACCTTGTGCCGCGAGTGATTGGTACGTTGGTCAAAATGAAACCTCAGCCACTTGAAGCAGTTAATAACACCGAATCGATTGAATCTTCTGCTCTATTGGCAACATTGTCGTCACGAGAAAATGATGTTGCGAATATGATTCGAGATGGGGAAAGCAACAAGGCTATTGCAACAGCCCTAAACATATCAGAACGTACCGTCAAAGCTCACCTAACATCTATTTTTAAAAAACTTGGTGTCTCTGACAGGTTACACCTCGCCCTATATATTAAAGAATATAGTTGACCTAACTTGGTGCTTACGTTAAATTCAGCCGTATAATTTGGTATAGATACCTGTTTTTACACCACATATTAAAGCAAGAGGGAACTATGAGTCTTAAACTAAAAATAGCTGTAAGTGGTCTGTTGGCACTCAGCTTAAGCACAGCAAGTGCTGAGACATTGCAAGATGCAATTCAACACACTATCAATGAAAACCCACAAATTCAATCTGCCAAATCTGAACGTTTAGCCGTTGAGCAGGAAATCAGTCAGGCTAAAGCTGGCTACTTTCCAACTGTAGACATTGCTGTTGGTGCTGGTTGGGAGCGCTCTTTCAACTCTTCAACAAAGGCAGATGGTTCTGAGTCAAAATCTCTTGGTAGAGATGAAGCCTCTATCCAAGTCAGACAGATGATCTACGACGGGTTTGCGACGGCCAGTGAGGTTAACCGCCAAACGGCTAGAACAAACTCTCGTGCTTATACAGTTTTTGGCCAAGCAGAAATTACTGCCCTCAACGCGGTTGAAGCCTATATTAATGTTTTACGTCGCGAAGAACTATTGGCATTAGCTGAAGAAAACTTAGCGGTTCACCAAAGCACCAACGAACAAATTTCCTCACGGAGTAGTCGTGGTGTTGGGCGCAGGGCAGATGTCGAGCAATCAACAGGCCGTTTATCACTAGCGCAAAAAAATGTTTTATCAGAAGTGGGTAATTTAAAAGACGCTCAGACCGCTTATTTAAGAATAGTTGGCCGCTTACCTTCCGAGTTAGAACCTATCACTCCACCTGAAGACGCCTTACCAGCCACCTTCGACCAAGCGGTTGATAGCGCCATTGCTAACCACCCCATTTTAAAGTCAGCAAATTCAGATATTAAATCCGCTATTGCACAGCACGCAACAGCAAAAACAGCCTTTTTACCACGTGTTGATCTTGAGCTCAGCGCTACGCACAACAAAGATATTGATGGTATTGAAGAGGTCAATGAAGATGCCTCTGCAATGCTTCGCTTGCGTTACAACTTATTCAACGGTGGTAAAGATGCTGCTCGTCGTAAAGAAACCGCTCAACTGGTCAATCAGGCAAAAAGTATAAGAGATAACACATACCGCCAAGCCGTAGAAAGTATGCGACTATCATGGATTGCTCATCAAACGGTGAAAAATCAAATGGCGTTTTTTGAAAGCCACCGTGATTCAAGCATTAAAAGTAATGAAGCTTACCAAAAGCAATTTAATATTGGTCGTCGTTCGCTATTAGATTTACTAGACTCTGCTAACGAAATGTTTGTTGCTAAAAGCGCTTACACTAATGCTAAATACGACGAGCTATTCTCACAATTCAGAATCCTTGCCAGCGCAGGCGCATTAAATAATTACCTCAACATTTCATTACCTGAAGAGACTGCCATCTTACCCGAGGTTCAACCTTGGATTGGCGCTTCACAAAGAGGAAAAGTAACGCCTACTTATTCAGCAGCCACTGAGTAGTTACTAACGTAAACAAACTAAAAAGCCATTAACTTTTGTTGATGGCTTTTTTTTGACTTACTTTTAAAACATATAATCCAAATTCCTATTAGAGAACTAGAATTTATTAACTCTCATTCTGCTTTTCAAACCCCCCCATTTATTTAAACGATCCGAACCTCCCAATTTCTTTCCGGTCCCTCGCGACTTTGCCAACCATAGACCCGAACCGTTAAAGCTATAGACAGGTAATAGGTCTCGCCGCATAGATGCCGGAGAAATAGCTGGTTTTAAATTATCTAACACCGCTGGAATACTGCCTGGTTTTTCAAAGTACGTCAGCACCATATGTGCTTGATCCAACTCAATGGCCTTCACATAGGTGATTCGCATCTTGCTGTCTGGGACACCCAACTCAATAAGCGTAAAATACTTAGCAATTGAGTAATCCTCACAATCCCCCGCCCCTTTAGATAAGGCCTCTAATGGTGTTGCCCAATAATCAACTAATCCCCATAACTCATCATCATCCACAAACTCAAGCTGTTGATTAAAGAAGTCATTAACCCGTTCCAGTTTTTCTTTTTCAGGTAGATTTTTTGCCGACTGAATCAGTCCTTGCCAGGCTAACACCCTGTTTGACGCATGCTTACCATATTTCATTTCCACCTTGGCGATAAGCTCTGAACTAAAATTTAGTGCCGCTGGAGAGACCACAACAACCACCAAGCAAAACAAAAAAACGATAAGCTGTAACCAAGCGCTGCACGGACGCTTAGAACCCCTGTTGGCAACCGCTTGTTGGCAGATCGTGTTCATATAGCAGATCAATCGTTTTATAGACTAACGACTAGCGCCTAAAACACCCATTTTTGTTAAACAGGCAATGTCTTCATCGGCCTGAATATTCTCTGCTAACACCTGAATATCTAATAACTCTCCTATTTCAAGCATTGTTTTTACAAACTCACGTTTCTCAACATCCTGCGCAATACCGTTACCAAGGTCTCGGGCCAGACGAATATAGTCAGGCTTTAACTCTTTAACTGCCTGGGGCAACATTGACTGCGTCTCGAATCGCTTAATAAGAACCTTGGCATTATGTTTACGTATAAAGTGAATAAATTCTTTATACACACCAATCTCTTTATTAACGGCATACGCCGACAAGCTAAAAACTAACTGACCTGCAACCGTCTGGTTTTGATTTAACAAAACTGTCAACCAGCCCCTAAAATCACTACTCTTTACCGTTCTGCTGGATAAGTTAATGGCTATTTGATTGGAAATATTATTCTCTTTGATATGATCAATGACTCGAGACACCACCCCTTTATCGAGGTCTACAATCTTTACAAACTTTTCGGCTATCGAAACAAAGGTGCCAATTGAAAGCACATCACCATTCTTATCAAGTGCTTCAGAAAAGGCATCTTGCATCAACACATCCGCCGTCTGGAGGTTCTCCGTTGTGCTGACATAGGAGACTTTAAAGTCATCATTATCAACAATATCAAACACCAACTCCTTCCATTCAGCCATATCCTTCGCTCGATCTTTACCTTTTCGAAGGTAGTAGCTATTAGCACCAATAAGCTGCGCTTGTTCATACGCTTCATTAGCAGCCAACAAAATATTGTTTTTCGGACTAAATGGGTCAAAGGCCGCAACGCCTATATGTGCGATATCTTTTTTATTATATTGCTCGCCCAATTCAGTAAATGAAGTGCTTAATGATCGAGCTAATCTTTCTGACTGATCAACTGTTGCACCGCGCATTAACAACACAAACTCTGAACCAAAAAAACGATATGCGTCGATATCCACCGAAGAGTCAACGCTCGTTTTTGATTTTAATATTTCAGCAAAATCCTTAATAAATTGATCTATCGTATCAGGGCCTAACTCTTTGACTAAACTTGTTAAAGCATCTATTTTTATCATAAAAACAAAAGCCTCTTCATGTGAGCTTTGCACTTCTTTCAGCCTCAGTTCAAAACTGCTTTTTTTACTTAACCCAGTCAACTCATCCAGTTGAAGTTTCTTACCAATGTTCTCTAGTTTTGTGTTCAGGTTTTGAATGACACGTTCTAACTTTTTAGACATTACATTCATCGACAAAGCCACCTTTCGAACCTCAGTTGTCCAAGGTAAGCGCTTAATCATATCGAAATGCCCTGTCGATATCGTTTCTGCCATGACGCCAATTCTTTTCAGCGAAGACAAGGTTATTTGCAACACCAACAACAACAAAACAATCGATGCAGCAAAAACCATAAGCGAGTAATAGAAACTCGTTTTCACTTGCTCATAAAGTTTAAAATACGCATAGCCAGGATTAATTGTTACCGAAATAGTGCCACTGATACTCCAACCAGAACTAATTTCACTGTCGGCACGAGCTGTTTGCATGGGCACAAAATCAATAAACCACTGAGGAACTGAAGCAAATGTTTTATCATTCCTCAGTGTTACCAAACTCTGCCCTGTCACATCAACCAGCTTAATTTCCTTGTAATAACCACGATCAAATATTGCTTTCATCATTGTTTCAAGTACGGGGTCTTGAGTGTCCACCATATAGGGGCTAAGTGATAAGCCCAATGAGGTCGCCGTATCTTGCGCATGAATTTGTGACTCCCCTTCCAAATAGCTTCTTATATTGTTTACACTCAATACAAAATTCACACTGAAAATAATCAGAAATAGCGCAGAGATAAGAATCAGTAATTGTTTAGATAACGACATGCTTATACACCTTCTCAAGTAGGTTTTTGATCGGCAATGACTCAATCGTTAACGCAAGTCAACGCATCACCGCCAGACGTTCTTAACTATAGCGCAAATCTGGCATTATTCCTTAAACGTTAAGCGCCAATTGTTTCTGTTATTCTAAACAAAAGTTCAGGCTAACCCGCATTACATAGCTTATTAATCACCACTGTTTTTCAAATATGCTGACGATATGATCATTCAGCATTTATAATGCGCCCTCTACAAATTATCTGGTGATATATGACCACTAAAAATGCTTTTTACGCTCAATCTGGCGGTGTCACCGCTGTTATCAATGCAAGCGCCTGCGGGCTCATTGAAACTGCACGTCAACATGGCGATAAAATAGGCAAGGTATACGCAGGCCGTAATGGCATTATTGGCGCCTTGACCGAAGACCTTATAGACACATCGTTAGAGTCTGATGAAGATATTGCCGCCTTACGTTATACCCCTTCAGGTGCATTTGGTTCATGTCGTTATAAATTAAAAAGCTTTGAAGAAAACCGCGCTGAATACGAACGTCTTATTGCTGTTTTCAAAGCTCATAATATTGGTTATTTCTTTTACAATGGCGGCGGTGATTCACAAGACACCACGCATAAACTTTCCCAATTAAGTCAATCATTAGGACATGACTTGCGTTGTATCGGCATTCCAAAAACTGTCGACAACGATTTACCGCTTACTGATAACTGCCCAGGATTTGGCTCCGTTGCCAAATATGTGGCAGTTTCAATACGTGAGGCTGGCTTTGACGTTGCCTCAATGGCACGCACATCAACCAAGGTATTTGTACTTGAAGTAATGGGCCGGCATGCGGGTTGGATTGCCGCAGCTGGTGGGTTGGCAGCTGAAAGAGAAGGTGAGTCACCACATATTATTTTGTTTCCTGAGATTACGTTTGACCAAGAAAAATTTCTAACCAAAGTTGAGAGCACTGTTAAAAAACATGGCTTCTGCTGCATCGTTGTTTCTGAAGGAGTTAGGAATCCTGACGGAACGTTTTTAGCGGAGGCTGGCACCCGTGATGCCTTTGGTCATGCCCAACTAGGTGGTGTCGCTCCGGTAGTTGCTGACATGATTAAAACTGCCCATGGCTACAAATACCATTGGGCTGTGGCAGATTATTTACAACGTGCCGCACGCCATATCGCCTCTAAAACCGATGTAGACCAAGCCTATGCGATGGGCAAAGCCGCGGTTGAGCTTGCGCTTAACGGAAAAACCGCTGTCATGCCAACCATTGTTCGCACCAGCAATAATCCATACCAATGGGAAATAGGTGTTGGCGAATTAAAAGACGTTGCTAATATTGAGCAAATGCTTCCTGCGCATTACATCAGTGAAGATGGTTTTGGCATTACCGCTGAATGTGAAGAATACTTGCGACCTTTAATTATGGGTGAAGACTCTCCTCCTTACGTTAATGGCCTCCCCCAATACGTTCGCTTGAAAAACTTACCGGTTGAAAAAATACTTAACGAGCCGTTTGACCTGTAACTAACGCTACAATACTTACCTTCTATTAGACGATGACGTTACCTGCCTATTTAAGCAAACTAATTATTTCTTATTAGGCAGAAAATCACTTAGTCCTCGATTCCCTGTGAGCACTATAAGCGCTTACAGCTAGCGACTGGCCGCTCATTAACCATGCGTAATCTTGGTTACAGGATGGCGAACCAGCCCGTCAATTGATGAAGGAGGCAGCTAAATTAAGCGATAGCCCTTTAATGCCCTTATCAACCGCCTTACTCTCTATTGCATAAACCACAGTCCACATACAAAATACTATCGAACCCACACTGCTATTGCCGCGTTTAATCCATAAATAGCTGTGTTATTTGCTGCTAAACACTTATCCTTAAGCCCATGAAACTACTTAACCTCATTTCTCGCGGCATGGCGCCATTAACGCTCATATGCGCTGTGATCGCATTTTATCAACCCGCTATTTTTTTAATTTTTAAAGATTATTTTCTCTGGTTTTTTGCCGCCTCTATGTTTGCCTTGGGCGTAGTGTTAAAACCTGATGAATTAAAAACAACAATAAAAACTCCCAAACCGATCTTAATTGGTATCTTAAGCCAATACAGTATTATGCCCCTACTCGGCGCGACCGCCGCTTGGTTGGCCGGTTTACCAGCAGAAATAGCTTTAGGCGTTATTATTGTCGGTTGCGCACCCGGCGCAATGGCCAGTAATGTTATCGTATTCTTGGCCGGCGGAGCCGTCGCTTTCTCTGTCACGCTCACCACCATAGCAACATTCTTATCGCCTGCCTTAACTCCATTATTAGTTGAATGGTTAGGCGGCACTTACCTGCCAATTCCCTTTTGGCCGATGATGAGAACCATCTTACTAACGGTTTTACTGCCACTCACCTTTGGCATGCTGATTAGAAAAACCCTAGGTCAACATGCAAGGCCGCTCATTGAGTTCGCCCCTTCTATGGCTTCACTGGCCATTATTATTATCTGCGCTTATGCCGTTGCTGCTAACCACGACCGTTTAAATAGCATTACCCCTGAGTTGTTTTTAGTTATTATTTCCGTCAATGCACTGGGTTATTTACTCGGTTGGAGCATTGCAAAGTTTTCTCACTTTAGCGCCCCTTATCGCTTAACACTCGCGATAGAAATCGGCATGCAGAATGCGGGCTTAGGCGTGGCACTTGCCCTTAAACACTTTTCCCCCGAAACAGCCTTACCCGGTGCGTTGTTTGCTGTTTGGTGCATCCTAACCGGTGCGGGTGCTAGCGCTTGGCTACGCCACAAACAACGGTTAAACGCGTTAACAAACGAGGCAGAAAGAACTTAGTTTATCAATGGGTCTATTTTACTGACCGAAATAAATTAAGGACTACCCATGATTAAATGTATTAACAAACTTCAATCTGTCTTAGATAGCACTCGTTCAGTGGATTTTTTGGCACCGTTGGCATTAAGGCTCTATCTTGCACCCATTTTTTGGCTCGCTGGCACCCAAAAATTAGCGGCTTTTGATAGCACTGTCGACTGGTTTGGCAATGCTGATTATGGCCTGGGCTTACCTTTCCCCTATTTTATGGCTGCTGCTGCAACTTGGGTAGAAATTATTGGCGCCGTTCTTTTACTTATTGGGCTTGCTGTTAGGTGGGTTTCTATTCCGTTAATGATCACCATGGCTGTTGCTGCTGTGACCGTGCATTTACCCAATGGTTGGTTAGCCATTGCTGAAGGCAGCGGCTTGTTTGCCAATGAGCGAACTCGTGGCGCTGTTGAGCGTCTCAACGTTGCAAAAGAGATTCTTCATGAACACGGGAATTACAACTGGCTCACCGAGAATGGTAGTGTCGTTATCTTGAATAATGGTATTGAATTTGCGAGCACTTATTTCATCATGTTACTTGTACTATTTTTTATGGGTGCGGGAAAATACCTTAGTTTAGATTTTTGGATTGCTAAAAAATTTAAGGGATAATTAAATTATGGATAGTCTATTTTCAATGAATGTTGCACTTTATTTATCAAGATCCATTGAGTTCTTAAGTGCTGCCTTTGTCTTTGCGTTGACCGCATTCCTCATACTTTCGGTTATTCTTTACGTCAAAGACCGCACGCAAAAAAAATCAACTATTTTAAGAAACTACCCGCTTATAGGCCGCTTTAGGTTCTTGTTTGAAAAGGGAGGCGAGTTTTTTCGACAATATTTCTTTGCCATGGATCGTGAAGAACTGCCTTTTAACCTGTCTCTTATACACATCTGACGCTGCCGACGAATAGAGAGGTGTAG
>OJHG01000651.1_pt1 | contig 14453 bp, 11 predicted proteins | sample 1594761 | NCBI WGS metagenome assembly OJHG01 (sample SAMN05416786, study PRJEB24817) | seawater metagenome | isolation source: Sea water | place: Canada:Atlantic | collected 2013-07 | reverse complement strand
GAGATGCTCAGGAGTCTCGTGGGCTCGGAGATGTGTATAAGAGACAGTTATAGAGCAAAACATTTATTAGAAACACAAGCGAATCTTTTTAAGGAAACAAAAATTGTAATATTTACATATAATAAAACACTTGCTGCATATATTGAAGCGGTAAGACCATACATAAATGGAGGTTATCAAGAAAATAGTGACGAAATAAAACCTCGAACAAATGATGGTTTAAATGTAAAAGTTACAAATTTTCATAGATGGGCTTATCACTATCTTGGTTTAGATTTTAATAATGTAATTAATGATTACAATAAAAAACGCTTCATTAGAGATAGCAGAAATAAAGTCAGAGAAAATGTCAACAATCAATTAGCCAAAAACTCTGACTATACCGATGCCCAAAAAAAGAATTTAAAAGAAAAAATTTTTAAAATACTCGATAAAACAGACGAATTTTTCAAGGAAGAAGTTAGTTGGATTAAAGGTAAGCTCTTTAAAGAAAAAGCGGAATATATTGAAGCAAAAAGAACAGGAAGAGGTACTTCGGATAGAGTTACAAAAGATGACAAAACAGTAATTTGGGCTTTGTATGAGAATTACACTCAAATCTTAAAAAAGAACAGTAAGATTGATTTCGATGATTACGCAATTCTTACACTTGAAAAAATCAATAGTGACGTAAACTTTCAACCTTTATTTACTCACATCATAATTGATGAAGCACAAGATTTAAACAAAGCACAAATACTAGCTATTTCCAAACTAGTAGACCCAGAAACAAATAGTTTATCAATAATCGCTGATGCGGCTCAAAGAATTTTTAAAAGTGGATTTACTTGGTCAGAAGTTGGAATTGAAGTGAGAGGAGGAAGAACAATATCTTTTAAAAAAAATTATAGAAATACAATCCAAATTGCTTCTGCTGCTAAATATCTGCTTGAAAATGAATCAGATAATGAAGATTTCACAGATATTGAATTTTCTGTAAGAAATGGTGAAATCCCTAAGGTAGCCTATTATTCAGATTTTGATGAACAACTTCAACATCTTGACGACCAACTTACAATTTTGAAAAACAACAAGAGTATACAAAGCACAGTAGTTTTACATAGAAGTACTTATGGAGTAAATCAAATTCAAGGTTTTTTAAGTGCTAATAATTATCCAACTGAAATAGTTAAATCAAATGCTACAATTAATTACTTAAGTGAAAGTGTAAAAATTTGTACAATGTCATCAATTAAAGGACTTGAATTTGATAATGTTTTTATCATTGATTTAAATGATGATATTGTTCCTTATCCACCAGGATTTAATGACACTAATGACGACTTTCATATTTCAACCGAGAGAAGATTACTTTATACGTGTATGACTAGAGCAAAAAACAAACTTTTTCTTTTTTCTAGCGACAAAGGAAATCCCTCAAGATACCTAAAAGAAATACATGAAAGTTTATTAGATGATTTAAGTCCTAATAAATCTTCTAAAAGAGCTTATGATGATGACTTACCTTTTTAATAATTGATAATGAGCTTAAAACCAAACTACAAAGAATTTCAGAATGAAATAACAAAAAGAGGAATTGAATGTTTAATTCATTTTACACCAACTATTAATTTGTTTAGTATTTTAGAAAACAATAAATTAATGAGCAGAACTAAATTGGAAAATTTAGATATTGAGCAATTTGATATTTTAGATTATGTGCAATTTACTGATGATGTTAGGTACGATGATAAAAATTATATTAACCTATCTCTTTCAGGTCCAAATACATTTTTGTTTTCAAAATTCAGACAAAAAACAGAAGACGACTTTATTATTAATTGGTGCGTTATTAAATTAGACCCAAAACATATTTACGATAGCAAAACTCTTTTCTCAGTTACTAACGCTGCTTCAAACGCAGCACAAAGACAATTCGGAATTTCAGGAGATTTAGATAAATTCAAAATGCTTTTTACTCAACAACTTAATATAAATGCTTATAATGGAGTTCGCAATATTTCTAGAAATTCCGCTCATTCCAAATATCCAACAGATGTTCAAGCAGAAATATTAGTTAAGGATGAAATTTCATCAGATAGTATATTAGCAGTATGTTTTGAATCGGAAGAAAAAATGGCAGAAGCTAAAGCTGCAATGTCTTTTTTCGATACAAATAAATTTGTAGTTGATAAAGAAATATTTTCACCAAACCGTACACTATGAAAGCAGAAACAAAATATAAAGGCAGCTTAAAACTTGCAGCTATTGGAGATGCTTTAGGTTGGATGACTGAATTTGAAAAAAGTCAAGGTTCTTTAAAGAAAAAATTTGGGACTGATTACATCAATTCTTTTCACGATTGGGAAAAAAATGTTGGAGGTAGATTTTACGGTTATGTAGATAAACTTAATTCAGGTTCGTATTCTGATGACACTCAACTCTTACTTTCAGTAGCTCGTTCAATCAACAAAGATGGTTTTGTCGACCAACAATATTTCGCAAAAAAAGAGCTACCAGATTGGTTACTTTATTCAAGAGGAGCAGGAAGAACTATAAAAAATGCAGCTCGAAAAATAGAAAGAAAATCTGCCAAATGGAATAATAACTTTTTCACATTTAAAGCAGGTAAAACAACAATCGATTACAGAGAAAGTGGTGCAAATGGTGCAGCAATGAGAATACTGCCAATTGCATTAGCAAATTTTGGAGAACCGGACAAAATCAAAGAAGAAATATTTGGTAATAGTATAATCACTCACGGACATCCAAGAGCAATTTTAGGTGCTATGCTTTATGGATATTCCGTTGATACTATTTTGAGGCTTAACCCAGAGAATTTTAATTACAAGAACTTTCTTACCGAATTAGGAAAAGATATTCATCAAAAATTTTCTATCGACTTTTTAGATAATCCAAAATTAAAAAGTTGGGAAACTGAATGGGACAAAAACTCTAAAGAGCCTTTTAGAATTTTATTCAAATCCATAGTTGATGAAACACAAGAATATTTAAGAACAACCTATAAATTGATTACTAATAATTCATCTGATTTTGATGCGTTAACTAAACTTGGTTGTTATAAAAACGAAACTAAAGGTTCAGGTACTTCTACTGTAATTGCAGGTATTTATTTAGCTTGTAAGTATTCAAAAGAACCATTAAAAGGAATTGAGCAAGCTGTGAATTCAATTGGAACTGACACAGATAGTATTGCTGCATTCGCTGGTGGTTTAATAGGTGCTTTACACGGTCAATCTATTATTCCTTCAAAATGGAAAAACGTTCAAGACCTTGATTATATTGATGCTATTTCTATTCGTCTACTTGAAATTTCCGAAAGTCGAGCAAAATTTAAAAAATTAATAAATACAAAAAACACTAAATCTATTTCAGAGACTAAAAACGACAGTTTTGAAATTAACGAAAGGGTTTTTCTTGAAACTTTAGGAGAAGGAAGAATTGAAGCAATTGACAGACAAAAGACTTTAACGAAAGGTAAGTACAATCTGATTTTGGACGTTCAGTTTGAGAATGGGCAGTTTTGTCGATTTGCAAAAATGTTTAGTATAGAAAAAGAAGGTAAATCGAATTTATTTACCGAAAATATAGAAAATGAAGTGAACTTATTGAACGGACTTAATTTAGATTATAAATCAAAAGAACGGATTGAAAAGTTTATGGAATTATTAAACGAAACGAATAAAAAGGAATTTAAAGAAATAATTAAGCTGATTGAAAAAAGAGCCAACCGCTAAAGAAATACACATTTGCAATTCGCACCAGCCAACGCTAGCAAGTTTGTGGAAAGAAAAGCCAGCTTACAACAATGTATATAAAAAATAGTGGATTAAGTGCTAAAACGAAAGTATAATCATAAAACCAAAGTCTGTTATAAACCGAAAAATTAGTGAGTAAAAGCCCACTACTTTTCATACACAAGACCGTCGTGGTGAATTTAAGAAAAACAAAACCGAGTACTAAAATTGAAAGAGAAACGAAAACGCAAAACATAGGTACTAATGGCTTTAGAAAAAGAGAAGTTGTTATCACCACAGAAGAATAATATCCACAAGATATTTTAGTGGAATTCATTCAAGATAAATGTGATCTACTTAACAGATATTCAATAGGTCAAGATGTGAAAATACATTGCACACCTTGATCGTTAATTTGTAACATAATTAAAAAAATGAGAGAACTAACAAAGATTGCAGAAATGATTTCTTCATAAATGAAAAGTGGAGAAACAGTGAATTTCACAAAAAGAACAAATGCAATTTGTAAAAATTTAAATAAAATAAATGAGTGATTATATAAATTTCATAGATTCAAGAGCAATTAAACTAGCGGATTTAGCTTTTGAAATTGGTGATTTCCGTTGTGCTTCAGAGAACTATTCTAAAGCTTTAAAAAGACTAAGGTATTACCAAGGCGATAGAATGCAACCAGCTTTTATGGCGTCAGAACTTGAAATAAAAATAAATAACGCAAAAAATAATATTCATCAAGGGAAAACAATTTTAAATCCTGAAGGTTGGAGACTCTCAAAAACCTCATTTGTTAAAGGCAGTCAGTGCCTAAAATATCTTTACTTAGATAAACACAAGAAGCATGAAAAGACACCTTTTAGCCAAGAGAAACTTAAATTATTTAAACAAGGTCATAATTTTGAGGAGACGGTAAGAATAAATGAATTTCCTGGTGGTATTAATGTTAAAGAAAAAATTGGAGACTTCAAATACTTTAACTCTTACACAAAACACTTATTAAACACAAAACAACCTATTATTTATGAGGCAACTTTTATTGAAAATGGTGTGCTTGTTATGTGTGACATATTAGTTAAAAATGAAAATGAACTAATTGATATATATGAAATTAAATTAAATTCAAGGTTGAATGAAGGCATTCTAAATGATCTAGCAATACAATATTTTATATGTAAAACACGATTTGGAAGTAAATTAAATTCATTCAATATAATTACTCGTTCAGATAAAGAAGGAAAAAGCTGGAATATTCAAAACGTAATAGACAATTTAGAAAAAAGTTATTCAGACACATCTGATAAAATCAACCTTTTCTTTTCTACTTTAAATAGTTCTGAACCAAAAATAACAATGGGAGCTCATTGTAAAAAACCTTATGAATGCGAGTTTGTAGAATATTGTACTAAAAAATCTATCAAATTATAACAATAAATATGTGGCTTAAAAAATTATTTGGTTTTAATAAGATTTCACCAAAAGTGAATAATGAACCCACACAAAATAATAACCAAGAGAAACCTACTAAAAACAAGTGGCTCTATCCAACTGATAATTTTGGAAAATTAAAGAGAGGAACCGAATAAAACTCATGTAGTATAACAATAAAACTTCTTTTTTTATAGTTATTTAAATAATAAGCTAAAATAAATACTCATGAATTTTAAACCAATTAAACTTTTTTTACTTTTTTTATTCATTGCAAATCTAGCAACGGGGCAACATCAATTTAGCCCAGAAAAGATATCTAAAGCAGCTTTAGAACTTACCCAACAGTCTGTAGTTTATGATGGCAGTTATTACAGCATGCCCTACCCTAATGGTGACGTTCCCGACGGCATAGGGGTTTGCACAGATGTTGTTATAAGAACATATAGAGCAAATGGGCTTGACTTACAAAAAGAAGTCCACGAGGATATGTTAGCTAATTTTGATTCATACCCTAAACATTGGGGTCTTAAAAAACCAGACCCTAACATAGACCACAGGAGGGTTCCTAACTTAATGACATATTTTGAACGTAAGGGGGCGAGACTACCAATTACAAAAAATGAATCTGATTATTATCCAGGAGATATAGTTGCTTGGGACTTAGGTGGGGGAGTAACACATATTGGAATAGTTGTTAATGTCCTTTCTAATGACAAAAAGAGAGATCAAATTGTACACAATATTGGTGCAGGACAAGTTCTTGAAGATTGTTTGTTTAATTATAAAATTATTGGGCACTATCGATTTTTAAGCAACAGTACGATTTGATAACAAAATAAATTAAAACCTACAAAATGAAACAATACACAAACGCTATAATTTTTGGAGTTGCAATAGTTGCATCTTCAATTTTCTTAGGAAAGGCATATACAGACAGAAGTAAAGCAGACGGAGAAATTAGAGTAACTGGCTTAGGGAAAGCAGATTTTTCTTCTGATTTGATAGTTTGGGAAGGGAAGTTTAGCGCTCAAAATATATACTTAAAACAATCATACCTAACATTAGAGAAAAATAAAGCTACCATTAATGAATATTTAGTTAAAAAAGGAATTGAAACTGAACAGCTCATTTATAGCGCTGTGAAAACAAAAGAAAATTTCAAACGTTTATATTCTCCAGATGGTAAATTTATAGGCGAGGAGTTTGTTGAATATGAACTAACACAAACGGTTGCGATAGAGTCTAAAGATGTCAATAAAATTGAAAAAATATCAAGAGAAATTACAGAATTATTAAATCAAGGAGTTCAGTTTTATTCAGAATCACCGAGGTATTATTTCACAAAACTGGCAGACCTTAAAATTCAGATGATTTCAAAGGCTACCGAAGATGCTAGAATACGAGCAGAAAAAATAGCTGAATTCTCTGGGGGAAAATTAGGAAAATTAGAATCTGCAAGAATGGGAATATTTCAAATTACAGGACAGAATTCAAAAGAATCGTATTCTTGGGGAGGTACATTTAATACAAGTTCTAGAGAAAAGACAGCCTCTATTACTATGAAACTGACGTATAAAGTTGATTAGATACATCTACCAATGAATAATTTAAACATAAAATTATCTTTTGAAAATAGGTTACATTTAAACAAAGCGGCAGGAACGTTGACACATGTTTTTGGTGAAGGCTATTTTATTACTGATGAATACGGCAGAGAAGTAAATACTTTTGTAAGAGAAGAGGAATTTGATAGGCTTATTGAAAAGTTTAAATACCGACAATTATTAGTTGAAAAACTAAACAAGGAACTCAAAGGTACGTTTGAGTTTGGGGAAGACAATGTTTTAGTAATAAATGGTAAATCAATTCTTAAACGCTTTTGGAATCTTCCTAAAGATGAAAAAGAAGTGAATTTGTATTTCAAGAGTATTTCAGAGGTGATCAATTCTAAAAATAACTAACCAAATTACCATGGCACATCATCACTGTCAATACCCCAAGGTACTCTATCATTTTCAGTACTATCAGTATCTAGAGTACTATTCATAGTACTAAAAAAGGTGTCTTTCGTTTCTTCTGGGTCTTCTTCTATCTCTTCTTTATATTGCCTTGCTATGTAGGCCTTTTTCCAGGCTTCTCTTCTTTCTTCACTCCAAAACTCATCTGGCGAAGGCATTTCATCCTCAAACACTTTCACAAGCTTGTCTACTCCTTTATAGTAATAGGAAATATTTTCTTCTAAACTTAAAATATCTATTGCACCTTGTCCACTTATACCGATTAGTTTATGAATAAGTTCATCCCTTTCTTTTGTTGAACTTGTATAAAAGTGAAACTGAACGGATGGCTGTTGCTTAATCTTCCAACCATTTGTAAATTCTATTTCTAGATTATAAATATCATAAGGTTTTAGGTCAATATATTCTAGAAGTTCTGAAGTATTTTTGAACTTCTTGCGCATCTTTCTAATGGGATATACTGTATTTTTACGTTGCCTGATTCCTTTATTAACTTGATAAACAAGTGTTTTACTTTTAATTTCTAAGTGTTTGAAGTGCATTAATAACCATAAGTTTGTCTTTGTATCTACATCCACACTAAAACTTTTCTTATCTGAAAAAAGTTCTATGCCGCCAATTAAAGAGTTCCACATTTTAATTTATTGTTATTAAGTTATTCAAGTAGGTTTTATATATAGTTGCCTATTGGCAATGAAAATTTACATGATTTGATCAAGTTGATGAGTTCATAACAATCTTCATCTAAGTAACTACTCTAAATATAATTATTATTTTCTGTGCAAGGATGGTATACTCAAAAAAAACTTTAATAATTTTTATATTGTATTTTAAACTGTGTCCAACACTATTAAGAGCCTCTAATTAGATTAAACTCTCCCCAGATTAGCTTGATTTTAAAACCTCTTTATTCTGGAATTATTTTTTAAAATAAATTTTATTTTTTAAAATATTATTTTCATATTGCTTGAATGTCAAAAATGGAGTCTGATAAAAATAAAAAACCTCAAAAAAGAATTGAGTATCGAGGAGAAAATGTTCGAGTCTCAAGGACTGGCGGAGTTTCTGCAACCAAAACATTCAAGAAAGATGGGCAGAGTGTTACCCTAAATACCAAACATGGTGTTCGATTGCACCAGCGTTTATTTAAAGGCGCTCGCATGGGGTTTCAAAACGGTAATTTTCAATTCATAGGAAGATATAAAAATGGTCCTTTAAATTTTAATGTTTCTAAAAGTGGTGTCAGTTCATCAATTAAGAATAAAAGAGGTTCGTACAATGTTTTAAAACCAAATTATTCCAGTTTTAAGTTTGGTGGTGTTCAAGTTAGGGGAAAAAATGCGGCGACGCTGCAGTTAATATCTATGATTGTTATTTTATGTGTAAATAGTATTAAAGTGTTTTGGCATCTTTCTATTTCTATTTTTTGGTTTGGATTTTTAATTTTAAAATGGTTTGTAGATTTTAGTATGGGGTTCCTAAAAGGTTTTAAAGCCTCCACTCAATGAAACGCATTAAGCACTGTAAGGTTTGCAATACAGATTTCTATACTATGTATAGGGTACAATATAAAAACCCTAAGGAGTGGGTGTTTGTATGTAAAGATTGTTTACTTAAAGTTAAAAAAGAGAATGCTACATACAAATACGGTGGTACATGGAAGAAGTAACAGCTTACATTTCAACTAAATTATCAAAAAAAAATGAACTATTGAAAAGGTTATCAGTCCTGTTATTAATTTTTCCATTTTTTGGGATATCTCAAACAGTATACAAACACTCCTATATTGGTGAGAAAATTAATCATCATTATTATTCACTTTCGTATTCAGAAAAACACGAGCAGGCAGAATGGGTCTATTACACTCTAAACAATATAGATCTTTCAGGTACAACCAATAGAACCAATAATTTTAGAAGTGATACTAAAGTTAGTTCAGATTCTGCAAGTCCTAATGATTATACATACACAGGTTTTGACAGAGGTCACTTGGCGCCTGCATCTGATATGAAAATCACACTAAAAGCAATGTCTGAGTCTTTCCTTATGTCAAATATAAGTCCACAAATTCCATCTTTCAATAGAGGAGGATGGAAGAAGTTAGAATCATTGGTAAGGATTTGGGCTAAAAATCATGAAATTCATATAGTCACTGCGGGTGTATTAAGTTCTGATTTAGCCAAACTTGGGGAAAGTAATGTTTCCATACCAAAATATTTTTATAAAATAATCTATGCCCCTTCAAAAAATAAGATGATAGGTTTTTTTATGCCAAATGTTAAAGTTAGTCAGAACTTAACTTCTTTTGTAAAGACAGTGGATGAAATAGAGTTTTATACTGGAATAGATTTTTTCTTCAATTTACCCGATGAAGAGGAGACGTTTTTAGAATCAAATGTTGATGTGAATGATTGGGATTTTAATGGTGTTTCTAAAGCATCGAAACCTAAATTTAAATCTACAACGTCAGTATCAGCACGTTGTAAAGGATATTCAAAATCTACTGGCAATAGATGTAAAAACAAAACTAAAAATAAAAACCAATATTGCCATCTTCATAAGAGTTCGTCTACTAAAAATAGGCTATATAAATAATAATTATTTGTATAGATGCATTGTCAGTGTTAACAAAGACAAATACTCTTAATTTTTAAGAACAAATCAAACCTATAATAATTTTTTATTGTAAATTGAAATGCTAAAAAAAAATGATTCGCTAGATTTATTTTAACAAACAAAAAAATAAGAAATATTGAAGCTGTCCCTTAAGTATAAAATACAATTAGTACTATTTGTGGTATTTTCTTTTTTTATATTTAATTCTGGTGCAGCTTTAAACTACACAGAAATAAAAAAAAATCTAAAAAAGTCAACTTTAGTATTAACTGCGTCAATAGTTACTGATGATGAAGAGCTTTGCTTTGGAGAAGAAACAACGATCACTTTTGAAGGCTCAGAAGGAGCCCCAAATTACATTTTTACATACACAATTAATGCTGGTTCTGAGCTAGAAATCTCAACCACAGGAAGTGAAAACGCTGTCTCTTTAAACTTTTCGCCAACTTCTTCAGGAACTTATACATACACCTTAGTTAAGGTTGAGGACAGTGATGGAACGATCGAAGATGTAGACGAAGAAATAGTAATTACAGTAACAAGCCCACCTTCAATATCTTTTACTTTTACAAATGATGGAGCGTGTTCAAATGAAACAATTGATTTTACATCATCAGTTAGTGGTGATGGCCCCTTTTCTTACACTTGGAATTTTGGTGATGGGAATACTTCAACAGATGAAAACCCTAGTCATACATATAACACTACAGGTATTGGTTTACAAAATTTCTCGGTAACACTATCAGTAACTGATGACAACACTTGTACTACTTCAGTTTCAGAGATGGTAGGTGTCCAAAACATACCTAATATTAGCTTTTTTTCTGGAGGGAGTCTTAAAAACTGTGCTGCTCAAGGAGATGGATTTGATGTTGAGTTTTTTAATAGTTCTCAAAGTAGTTCAGATATTACCTCTTATACATTTGATTGGGGTGATGGCTCTTCAGAGACTGTAATTGGAGCTGATTTCCCAGCGAATGCGAATGGAATTTCACATACATTTGAAATAGGTGTTTTTACTGTTGTGATTTCTGCAATAAATAGCAGTGGATGTTCTAACGAAGTTGAATTTGAGGTGATCTATGGAAACGATCCAGGAGGAGGATTGCAAAGCCCTCCAAATACATCTGGTATCTGTTATCCAACTGAACAACTAGATTTTGGAATTGTTGGTTGGGGTGAAAATTCAGAAGAAACGATATATGAATTAGATTTTGGAGATGGAACTATTGAAAGTTACACTCAAGTAGAATTAGAGAGCTCCCCGAGTTATGACGCGACTGATCCTTCGATGTCTTCCATTTTTTTAACACCACACGTTTACAACTCTGGAAGCTGTTCTGAAGTAAATGGTGAGTTTATTGTTAAACTAACAATAACAAATGCTTGTAATAATAAAATTTCAACAGCAAATAATGTGGTTGTATTGGAACCATCAGTACCTCTTTTTGAGGTAGACCCAATTGGTTGTGTAAACGTTCCTCTTCAATTTGATAATCAAAGCATTATAGGTGATAATGTAGATTGTATTGAAAGTGCAAGATTTAGTTGGGATTGGGGTGACGGAAATGTTCAAAATTTCCCTCCTGGCTCTACTGCTGACGACCAAAGTCATACATACACTCAACCTGGAAATTATACCGTAATATTATCTGTGATAGGAGATTGTCCGACTGATACATATTCAGAAACGATTTGTATAGAACCCGAAATTACAGCCTCATTTACTTTAGCCTCTGAAGAGGGTTGTGTACCCTTTCCAGTTGCTGCACAAAATACAATCGATGTTAGTCAATTATGTAGCGATCCAAATTATAATTGGACAGTTGCCTTTGAAGATATAAACTGTAATACACTTAGTGATTGGGAATTTACAAATGGTACAGATGCAAATTCTGAAAATCCTCAGTTTCTTTTTAACAATCCAGGAATTTATACAGTTACTCAAAATGTAACAACAGGTTGTGGTAATTTTTCTTCACAGAAAATTATTACTGTAAAAAAACCTCCAACTATTAGTATTAATCCAATTGACGATTTCTGTCAACCAGGCCTAATAAACCCAACTGCAATAATCGAAAATTGTACAGATAATCAAGCAGGAGTTTCCTACAACTGGATGTTTCCCGGAGGCACACCTTCATCTTCTTCATTAGAAAACCCAGAAAACATTTCATATGACATTCCAGGAATTTATACTATAACCCTAGAAGTAACTAATGATTGTGGCACCTCAAATACTGCAACTCAAATATTCGAAGTCTTAGAAAAACCAGTAGTAACAAATTTAATAACCACCCAAGAAATTTGTTCCAATCAAAGCACCATTTCAATACCTTTAACTTCAAGTAATTCTAACACAACATATTTATGGACTGCAACTACAGTTCCTATTAATACTGATATTTCAGGATTTATTTCTAGTGGTTCAACTTCAGAAATCCCAAGTCAAACTCTAATTAATAGTGGAAATACTCCTGGAAATGTTGTTTTTACTGTTACACCTGTTTTAAATAATTGTGTAGGTGAATCTGTAGAAGTTTTAACAGTAATCGTTAATCCAACACCAATCATTACTAGCCAACCTGCATCTTCAGATATTTGTTTAGATGGTGTAGCAACCCAATTAGCTGTTGTTACTCAAAATGGCGTAGGAGTGCCAACATACCAATGGTATTCTAATACAACAAATAACAATACAACAGGAACACTCATTCCAGGAGCAACAACAAGTACCTATGATCCACCAACAAATATTGTCGGAGTATTTTATTATTATGTGTTGATTTCTTTTGATGGTGGATGTGATCTTATTAGTTCTGACGTCGCAATTGTAACTATTGCACAAGAGCCTGAAGCAGTAGTCAATAATCCCATACAACTAATTTGTTTGGATGGTTCACCTTTAGATTTTGAGATTACTTTAACAGGAGGAGTTGGAGCACCAAGCTACCAATGGTATTCAAATACGACAGCCTTAAATACTGGTGGATCGCTTATTAGTGGTGCCACAGCAAGTACCTACAACCCAGGAGTTTTATCTACTGTTTCGACATTCTATTACTATGTAGAAGCAACCCAAAATGGTGTTGGCTGTGATATTGCAGTTAGTGATGTGTTTACTGTAGAGGTTGTTGCTGACCCAGTGATAGATTCTCAAGCAATTGCGACCCAAGAAATTTGTCAAAACGCAAGCTTACAAGATTTAATCATAACTGTTTCAGGAGGAATCGCTTCAAGTAACTTTGATTATCAGTGGTATTCTAATACAAACAACTCAAACTCTGGAGGAGCACCTATTGCTGGTGCTAATACCAATACCCTTACTCCAGATAATACAACTGAAGGAACTTTATATTACTATGTTGTAGTCATGCAATCTGAATCAGGTTGTGAGGTGGTAAGTAATACTTCGGAAGTAATAATTACACCCGGACCAATCATTACTAGCCAACCTGCATCTTCAGATATTTGTTTAGATGGTGTAGCAACCCAATTAGCTGTTGTTACTCAAAATGGCGTAGGAGTGCCAACATACCAATGGTATTCTAATACAACAAATAACAATACAACAGGAACACTCATTCCAGGAGCAACAACAAGTACCTATGATCCACCAACAAATATTGTCGGAGTATTTTATTATTATGTGTTGATTTCTTTTGATGGTGGATGTGATCTTATTAGTTCTGAGGTAGCCTCTGTGGTAGTCAATGAAATTCCAGTAATAGATACTGCAGAAATTACAATATATAGTGAAGAAACTTTTTTATTCGATCCAAGTTCAGTTGCAGGCAATATTGTACCAACAGGTAACACTTACACCTGGCCTTCACCAACTAGTTCAAACCCAGGTACTATACTAGGTTCTTCTTCCGAAAGTTCACCTCAAACAAACATCAGTCAAACCTTAGAAAATATTAGTTCACCACCTGAACCGGTAACAGAAACTTATGTAATAACTCCTGCAACACCAAGATGTTCAGGAGACCCTTTTATATTGAAAGTGATCGTTAACCCTTCAATCATATCTAATGCTCTTATAACAAATAATTCTTGTTTTGATTCAAATGATGGAGTTATAGATACAGATATTACCGGTGGTGTCCCTTTTTCAAGTGGACCTCCCTATTTAATTTCATGGACAGGGCCCAACTCATTTACTTCAACAGCTAGTACTATTACAAATTTACTGGCAGGAGATTATACCTTAAGAGTCGAGGATAGCAATGGTGTTTTTGTTATTGAACAATATACCGTTTCACAACCAGATTTATTAACAATAACAACTGATGTAGAGAAAAACATTTCATGTTTTGATGGAAATGACGGGACTATAGAAGTAAATATTATAGGAGGAACAGCGCCTTATACCTATAATTGGACAGGAGATGGAGTTGTTCAAGGAAGTCCTAGTCAAAGTGGTTTAACAGCAGGAACTTATAGCCTAGAGGTAGTTGATGATAAGCTATGTGTAATAAATCAGACCTATATACTAACTGAACCCGACATTATTGTAATTAATACTGTTTCAAAAAATGATATTCTTTGCTTTGGTGACGCTACAGGAGCAATAGAAATAAATGTAACTGGTGGAATTCCAATTGAGGTCTCTTCTGGTATATTTGATTACGTTTAT
>OJHG01000643.1_pt1 | contig 14605 bp, 8 predicted proteins | sample 1594761 | NCBI WGS metagenome assembly OJHG01 (sample SAMN05416786, study PRJEB24817) | seawater metagenome | isolation source: Sea water | place: Canada:Atlantic | collected 2013-07 | reverse complement strand
GTTCAATGAAACCAGAAACCATTGCATTACACGCAGGCTATACTAGCGAAGAAACTACAAAAGCAGCAACTACTCCTATTTATCAAACCACATCGTTTACGTTTGATAATACGCAACATGGTGCTGATTTGTTCGACCTTAAAGTGCCAGGTTATATCTACAGTAGAATTATGAACCCCACCAATGCTGTGTTAGAGCAGCGTTTAACTGAATTAGAAGGTGGTGTTGGGGCATTAGCGGTAGCCTCTGGCATGGCCGCTATTCGCTACGCCATAGAAGCTATCGCAGAAGTCGGTAGCAATATTGTAAGTGTTGGACAGTTATACGGCGGCACCTACAACCTTTTTGCGCATACTTTTCCTCGCCAAGGTATTCAAACTACCTTCGTACAAGCAAATGACTTCGACGGCCTTGCTGCTGCTATTGATGAAAATACCAAAGCGGTATTTTGCGAGTCTATTGGTAACCCTGCAGGAAACGTTGTTGATATTAAACGTTGGGCCGATATTGCACATGCCGCAGGCGTGCCGTTAATTGTTGATAACACCGTTGCCACCCCTATTCTTTGCAAGGTGTTCGATCACGGTGCAGATATAGCCATTCACTCCCTAACCAAATATATTGGCGGTCACGGCACTACCGTGGGCGGCATTATTGTTGATTCAGGTAACTTTGACTGGGCTGCTCAGCCAGAACGATTCAGTATGCTGACTACACCCGATCCTAGCTACCATGGCGTTACTTACACAGAAGCACTTGGCCCAGCTGCGTATATTGGCCGCTGCCGCGTAGTGCCTCTGCGTAATACAGGGGCTGCACTTTCAGCACAAAGTGCGTTTAATATTATGCAAGGTTTAGAAACCTTATCGTTACGGATGGAGCGCCACTGCGAAAACGCAGAAAAAGTGGCTGCGTTTCTTGAAAAGCACCCTTCAGTGAATTGGGTTAACTATGCGGCTCTGCCTGATAGTGAGCACTTCGACACCTGCCAACGCATTTGTGGCGGTAAAGCGGCCGGTATTATTAGCTTTGGGATTCAAGGTGGATTGCCAGCAGGCGCTAAGTTTATCGACGCCCTACAGCTAATTCTACGCTTAGTTAATATTGGTGATGCAAAGTCTTTAGCCTGTCACCCTGCTAGCACTACACACCGTCAATTAAATGCTGATGAGCTTGCATCGGCCGGCGTTAGTGAAGATATGGTTCGTATTTCGGTAGGTATTGAACATATTGACGATATTATAGCTGACATCGAGCAAGCCCTCATTGCTAGCCAAAGCTGAGCACTTGAAGCTGCTAAGCTAAGCGCTCAAAGCTTTTAAGCTTTGCACTTCAAAGTGCTTTATTACATTTAGGTACGTCGGGGTTCCAGGTTATAAATGGAACCCCAGACTTTTGTTTTTTACTTTGAACCCAGCCGTTTTCTACTCTTGTTTTTTCTTTTCTAAAATCTTTTCTTTTTTAGCTATTTCTTTGCGACTTCCGGCTTCTCTTACAAATTTTTAACCCGGCCCGCGTAAGTCAGGGCAAGCCAGGTTCCACCCACCTGATTTACTGCAACTGTAGTCGAATGAATAAATCAACTTTTCCTAATTCAGCGTATAGTCATAACGATTAATCGTTCTCGGCTTCTGTTCGAACGCATCAATAGCGCAAATTAGATACGGTTTTCCGTAGCGTCGCTTTATCCTGTTGAAAATTTAAAAGAGGTTATTTTGGCAACACCGTTAAATGAAGTGTCAACAAAACAAGTACTGCAGTGGATAGGTTCACACTTAAGCCAATACAAAAAACGTGTCGCTGGGGCCATTGCCGCCTTGTTTACTGCCGCTATAGCATGGTTAATGTTAGGACAAGGCATTAAATATGCTATCGATAGCGGCTTTGTAGAAAGCGCTTCTGAAACCTTAAACCAAGCCACGGTTATTGTATTGGTAATAACGCTAATTGCCTGCATTGCGACCTATGCCCGCTTTTACTTGATGACATGGTTGGGCGAGAGAGTCAGTGCCGATATTAGAAATCAGGTTTACTCTCATTTGCTCTCACTTCCTCCTTCATTTTTCGCAGAGCTTAGAACCGGTGAGGTTATTTCTCGCTTCACTAGCGACACTACGGTAATTCAAACCGTGGTGGGCATGAGCCTCTCGATGACGCTTCGCTCGGTAGTCACCTTTGTTGGCGCGTTGGTGCTAATGGGGATATCCAGCCCACTACTTACTTTTTGCGTCATTATCGCGGTCCCCGCCGTACTTGTCCCCATTAAAGTGTTGGCACCGCAAGTGCGCAAGTTCGCTAAAATAAGCCAAGACAAAGTGGCGGATTTAGGCTCTCACATAGATGAAAGCCTGCATGAAATTATGACGGTTCAAGCGTATACCGCAGAAGACAAAGAACGAGCCCACTTTTCATCTCGCGTAGAGTCTGCCATGGATGCGGCCAAGCATCGTATCCATTACCGCTCTTTATTAATCGGCTGCATTATGTGCTTAAGCATGACAGCGATAATATTTATTGCTTGGGTAGGCGCACGCCAAGTATTAGAAGGTAAAATGACCGTTGGGGAATTGTCAGCCTTTCTATTTTACGCGGTGATGGCAGGCGGCAGTATTGCGACTGTAAGTGAAGTGATTGGAGAAGTGCAACGCGGCGTTGGCGCCAGTGAACGCCTTTATCAGCTGCTGAATGCAACATCAGAAGTGACCTCGCTGTCTGAACACTCGGCTTCATCTCAAGTGCCTCAGGTAGCGCCCGCTATTGCGTTCAAAGACATGAGTTTTGGCTACCCAGGCACTAAGCCATTATTTAACAACCTAAACTTGAATATAAAAGCCGGTGAGAACCTTGCTCTAGTGGGGGCGAGTGGCGCTGGAAAATCATCACTATTCCAATTACTTATGCGTTTTTATGACCCCACTACCGGTGAAATCACGTTTGACGACACGCCCATTGTGGGCATGCCGCTAAGATGCTTGCGCCAACATATCGCCATTGTTACCCAAGAGCCTGTAGTATTCGCCAGTAGCGTAATGGAAAATATTCGCTATGGCAGCCCGAATGCAAGTGACGACGAAGTGATTAATGCAGCCAAAAAAGCCTTTGCTCATGAGTTTATCGATAATCTAGAAAACCGATATCACACTCAGTTGGGTGAGCGTGGCATCAAACTTTCTGGTGGTCAGAAACAACGTATCGCTATAGCCCGTGCAATATTAGCAAATCGCCCTATTCTTCTTTTAGATGAAGCAACAAGTGCGCTAGATGCCATGAGTGAACGTATGGTTCAACAGGCAATGAATCGTTTAATGGAAGGCAAGACCAGTATTGTTATCGCGCATCGCCTGGCCACCGTTCAGCATGCAGATCGTATCGTTGTGATGGATAAAGGCAGCATTGTAAGTATGGGCACACACGCAGAATTAATGAAAAGCGATACCCTGTATAGGGAATACGCTGAACTGCAATTGCTTAGCTAAGCCGCCTATGGTGCTATAACACTAGAATTTTGCTTGAGTAAAGTGGCAAAAAAAGAACGCGATAACAGCCACTAATTATCATCATTAAAAAAATAAAAAACTAAAAGATTTCGGAAAAAAAATGACAAATATGATCTCCCGATACGCGAGGGTATCGGCGTGCTGTGTGGTATTAGCACTAACCAGTGTGCCGGCTTACAGTCAATTTATGGGTGACAAACAGGCTAAGTTAGTCGTAACTGAGCCAGTCTCTTTCATGTATGAAACCCGAAAAGTGGAAGCTGTGGGCAGTGCCGAGGCGCTTCGCTCCATTGCACTTTACCCTGCTGTTGCCGATGAAGTCATCGAGGTCAATTTTGTTCCGGGCCAACTCGTTGAAGCTGGCAAAGTTTTAATAAAGCTAGATAACCGTCGTCAGAAGAATGCCGTTAAGCGTGCAGAGTTAACATTGAAAGATGCACAGCGTACACTTGATAGGCTTATCACTAGCCATGCGCAAGGCGCGGTGCCTATTAGTGAACTTGACCTTGCTCGCACTCAGCGTGACCTAGCCGAAGTTGCTTTAGAAGAAGCTATTGTCGACTTAGATGACCGGTTTATAAAAGCACCTTTTGATGGCGTTGTAGGCATTACTGACATTGAAGTGGGCGATCGAATAAACGAACAAACGTTAATCACTACTCTGGACCATAGAAGTAAGCTTTACATTAACTTCAAAGCCCCAGAAGCCGCTTTACCTGTGCTAATGAATGCGCCGGACGTGACGCTAGAGCCGTGGAGCGATCGCGAAGTGTCTATAAAAGCCGAAATTGCACAAATTGACTCGCGTATTAACGAAGCAGATCGTACTTTGCGTGCCCGCGCACTGTTAGATAACTCTGCAGACAAATTCCGCCCTGGTATGAGCTTTCGGGTAAATTTAAGTATTCAGGGCGACCGCTATGCAGCGATCCCTGAAGCCGCGTTATTATGGGGTGCTACCGGCGCTTACATTTGGCTGGCAGAGTCAGGAAAAGCGAAACGTGTTGATGTAGACGTTCATCAACGTTTACGCGGTGCAATATTAGTGTCTGGCGCCATTAGCGAAGGAGACAAATTAATTGCTGAGGGTGTGCAACGCCTTCGAAATGGACAAGCGATTACGACTGAATTGGTTGGGGGCCCCGCCAATGAGTAATGCGCCTGCAACCAACGACCTCCCCTCTTTATCAATTCGACGACCGGTACTCATAGTTGTTCTTAATTTACTGATTGCGATTGCTGGTTTATCGGCATTAAATGCACTAGAAGTACGAGAACTACCCGACGTAGATACGCCAAGAATTACAGTGACTGCCACCTACCCTGGTGCATCACCGGAAACTGTTGATGCCGAAGTTACCAGTCGATTAGAAGGCGCGGTAGCTCGGGTTAGCGGCGTAAAAAACATTTCCGCACAAAGCGAAGAAAACTCAGCACGGATAAGAGTAGAGTTTCGCGCTGGCGTTAACTTAGAAGATGCCGCCAACGAAACCCGAGAGTCGGTGAGCCGTGTTCAGCGACAATTACCGGATGATGTTGAAGAGCTTGCCATTATTCGCGCAGACAGTGATGCCCAAGCAGTAGTAAGCCTAGCTATTTCAAGCGACACCCTAGACATGGAAACCCTGACTGAGCGTGTTGATACCGATGTCGCTCCGCTTTTTTTGAGCATTCCTGGGGTAGCCGATGTCAGCATGAGTGGCGACCGAGAACGTGTGCTTAGGGTATCTGTAGATCCCCTTCGTTTAACCAGCTTTGGGCTATCGATGGCCGAAATTGCCAGCGCATTAGAACTCGCCCCTTTTGATGTGCCAGCAGGCAGTATTCAATCTTCCGATCAAGCCTTAATTGTGCGTGCAGACGCGACATCAGTCAGTGCTGAAGACGTAGGTAACATTGTCATTTCAGGTGATATACGAATTAGCGATGTAGCCAGTGTGTATTTTGGCCCAGCCGATTCCAGCAGTATGGTTCGACTTGATGGCCGCCCTGTTATTGGCTTAGGCGTTATCCGACAAGCCAGCTCAAACACCATTGAAATTTCAGATGAAGTGCTTTCTATGGTGAAAGACTTAGATAAACGCTTTACGGACATGAAGATTGTAGTGACATCTGACGACGCTGAATTTATTCGAGATTCAGTGAAAGAAGTCGTGGTGTCGTTAAGTCTTACCGTAGCCTTGGTTGTTCTTACTTTATTAGTGTTTATTGGCTCTTGGCGCGCCACTATTGTGCCAGCGCTGAGCATTCCGGTCTCACTTGCAGGTGCGTTAGGTATCATTTGGGCCATGGGCTTTTCGGTTAATATTTTAACTTTATTGGCGTTGGTGCTTGCCACAGGCATGATTGTTGATGATGCCATTGTGGTATCTGAAAACATTCAGCGCAGAAGAGCTATGGGGCTTGGTCCTCGTGCAGCCGCGGTTATTGGTACCCGCGAAGTATTCTTTGCGGTTATTGCTACCACCGCGGTACTAGCTTCGGTGTTTATACCCATCGCATTTTTGCCTTCTACCGCAGGGCGCTTATTTAGAGAATTCGGCGGCGTGCTAGCGGGAGCAGTTATCATCTCATCGTTTGTTGCTTTATCGTTAGTACCCGCGCTTACCGCTCGGCTTTCAAAAAAACAATCTACGAAGTCGGGCTTTTTCGATGCTACGTTTGGCCGCTTCGGTCACGCTTGTTTACGGCTATACCAAAGGTCATTAGTGTTCGCGTTAAAATACGCATGGGCGGTAGGCATACTAAGCTTACTAGCTGGCGGTGGTGCATACCTGCTGGCCAAGAATATCGATAATGAATTAATGCCAAGTGAAGATAGAGGCACCATTCGTATATTTGCTCGCGGCCCTGATGGTGCAGGTTTGAACTTCATGGACCGACAGGCCGAGAAGATGGAGGAAATGCTATTCCCTTACGTGGAAAACGGCACCATCGACTCAATTTATACAGTGGTAGGCCAGTGGGATCCTAACATTGTTTTTATTACTGTTCCCCTTAAGCATTGGGATGACCGCGATAAATCGTTGCAAGACATCGTGGGTGAAATTCGCCCAGGCTTGCAAGCCATTCCAGGTGCGCCGGGCAATGCTTTTGGCGGAAACAGCCTTAATTTACGTGGCCAAGGCGGTGGTTTGGAACTGGCACTCACTGGTGATACTTATGAAAACATTCATAAAGCGGCATTGGCGTTTGCTAACGAAATAGAAAATGCGTTACCTGAAGTGGGTAGACCGCAAATCAGCTATGACCCTACACAGCCTCAAATGCGAGTTAATATAGATAGGCGACGTGCAGAGGAATTAGGAGTGCCACTGCCAGATATTGCCAGTGCCCTTCGCGCCGCAGTAAATGGTGATGATATTGCTGATTTAAACGTAGGTGACCAAGCCATTCCTATCATGCTGCAAACTAATAATAGAAATTCTATTAACCCATCAGATCTGACTAATCTGTATGTGAAAAGCAGTACTGGCAACTTAGTGCCATTATCCAGTGTCGCATTTATTACTGAAGAAGGCGTGGCGGCAGAGCTTGAACGCCAAGCGCAGCGCCGTGCCATAAATATCGAAATGGATTTGCCAGAAGACTTAGCGTTAAGTGATGTGGTAGACAGCATCCGCGCACTTGGCAATGAAACACTTCCCGATGGCATGGGGTTGGTATTCTTAGGTGAAGCGCAAACCTATGAAGAAACGTCTAAGCAAGTTGCCCTAACTTATGTACTCGCATTTATTATTGTACTGCTAGTATTGGCAGCGCAGTTTGAAAGTGTGAATTCAGCCGTCGTGGTTATGTTAACGGTCCCCTTCGGTATTGCTGCGGCAATTTATGCCCTGTACCTAACCAGTACAAGCATTAACATATACTCGCAAATTGGCTTAGTGATGTTGATTGGTCTTCTAGCGAAAAACGCCATATTACTTATTGAGTTTGCCGACCAGTTACGCGACAAAGGCTACAGTGTTTACGATGCCATTATAGAAGCGGGTCGGGTTCGCCTTCGCCCTATTATGATGACATTGGTGTCCACTATACTAGGTGGTCTGCCACTGATACTTTCAACCGGCGCTGGCGCTGAAGCGCGAAATGCTATTGGCTGGGTTGTATTTGGTGGGCTAGGTATTGCAGTTGTCTTCACCTTATACCTAACGCCAGTACTTTATCTTGCCCTAGCGCGATTTACTAAACCTCGCGCCGATGAAAGCCAGCGGTTAGAAGGGGAAATGCGAGACGCTGAACTGCGCGAAGAAGCCAGTGTAAGTTAAGGCCAATACAGACGGCGTGAATACTCGCTTACTCATTTGTACCTAATGTACCTTTTAAAAGCCTCGTTTTTAACGGGGCTTTTTTATAACTCAGCGGCTAATAAAGGCTGCACTATTTAAGCTTCATCATGATTATCATTGTCGCCGATTAGGTAATTGGTGAAGCGTTTTTTCACTCTGCCATCAGTGATAGTAAAAAGTTATCACGCTGATAGTTAAAATATCGCATAAAATGGTTCATTCATGCCCATTTCACTGTTTATTTCATTCCCTAGCTTTTACAATCCGCGCGAATAAAAATTGCTGTTAGGAACTGACACCATGTTAGACGTGGCACTTATTGTCATCGCCATTCTTGCGCTACTGTGCGTTATCTTCGAAGACCTTATTCATGTAGACAAAGCCAAAACCACCTTGTTACTTGGCACTATCTCTTGGTTGCTTCTATTTATATTTTCCTCCTCTATTTCTCAGACCGAGCACATCAACGACGCATTGATGACTAACCTTACTGAGATTTCCACACTGTGGTTATTTTTGGTGGCAGCAATGACATTCGTGGCGTATTTAAACCGAAAAGGGTTAATTGAAAATGTGATGAATATTGTGATGCCAAAGAAAATTAGCCTGAAAGCATTATTGTTCTTTACTGCTATTTTCAGTTTTTGCTTCTCCTCATTAGCCGATAACATTACGGCAACTTTGGTCTCAATTGCGCTCGTACTATCTCTGGGCTTGCCATTGAAACAAACCATCCGCTTTTCTGTGTTGGTGGTGTTTGCCGTCAATTCTGGTGGGGTGTCATTAATTACAGGCGATGTCACAACGTTGATGATTTTCCTACAACACAAAGTCTCTATTACCGAGCTTCTCATGCTGATAGGTCCTTCCTTTATTACCGTGATGTTGCTAGCTGCATTATTGAGTATTGGCATTACCGGGGAAGTAAGAATTAAAAAACAGCGAAATGATATTGCAACCGTAGATTACATCATTGCCGCCATATTTCTTGCTACCATAATATTTACACTGGTCGCCAACGTCATGTTTTCCATTCCACCCGTACTTAGCTTTTTAACTGGTATGGCAGTTATGTTCATGGTGGCAACGCTCTACGGAAAACATAACGACAACGACCCCATACTTGACTACATTCGTTACATAGAATTCGACACCCTGCTGTTTTTCTTAGGCGTACTATTGCTTGTAGGTATGTTGGAACATATTCATGCACTTAACGGCTTCATGTATTTATACGATTCATTGCCTGTAAGTGTGGCTAATTATCTGATGGGAATAATGTCTTCCATGATAGATAACGTACCTTTAACCGCAGCATTGTTAAAAGCTGAAATAGCAATGACGACGCCCGAGTGGTTATCGTTCACTTATGCGGTAGGTGTGGGTGGCTCTTTATTGGTGATAGGATCTGCAGCAGGCATTGTGGCCATGAGTAAAGTGGAAGGGCTAACGTTTGCTTCCTTCCTTCGTTACTCTGGCCTATTACTACTTGCCTATAGTGTTGGCTACACCATGGTATTGCTGTTAGCTAATGCATTGTTCTAGCAAGACAATGTACTAGCAAGACAATCTACTAGCGAGAAAATGTACTGAAATCACTATTCAGTGACCCAGTCTTTGCTACCTGCCTTTGCTACCAAGCTTAGTTGCCAAGCTTTGATACAAAAAAGTAACTTGTGTGCATTACATTTAGCTAAGCGCTAGACGTTTACCGAGCGCTAGATGCATATGATGCATACGTGCTCTAGGCAGTTAGTGCGGAGCTTGGCTACTAACCTGATTGGGCAGCGTACTGCTGCCTGCTATCAATGCCTTTGCTAACAGTTTGTGAGTAAGTACTGATAACAGCTCTGTTTCTGCTTCACTTCGCTCTCCATCTACGCCAGTAATTGCCATGGCAACCTCTAGGGTTTTTTCCGCGTCAAAAGCCAGGTCATCTTTTAGCGATCGCATGAACTCAAGTTCATCCCCAGTATCAATAGCTTGTCTGGTCTGATAAATCGTATCGTTCAAGAAAGCTTCTCGGCAAATTGGACTTTGCCAGTCTAATTCTTCAACCATTGAATTGAGATAATCTTGTTCGGATAGCGTCACCATACCGTCTACTTGGTATAGCAAAACAGATAATTTGATAAGTGCTTGATTAAAGGTTTGTTGCTGTGAAAGTTGCATAGTTTCATCCTCTTCGTGCCATACGCATTGGCACCACTACTTGCCCGCATCCTGCTAGGCAGTTTATGTTTCTAACGAGAGTTTTAATGTTGCTCCTGCTCGTTGACAGCTATATTACGACACCATGAACAATTAAGTTCAATGTGTGAAATAAATGTAAAATAACTGTTTCATTATAGTCTTTTTACCGTGGGATCCAAGTAAATATGCGTATAAGAAGCCCAAACTAAGTGTGAATATAATTGAAAAGAATAGAGCCGCTAACGCAGCCCTAGGGTGATATCATTAATGTAGAAGTTGCCCGTAAACGTTTTGTCATTTTCACCATGGGGATCGAGGGCAAAAAATTGCTTTTCTTGATCGGCAAGCGCTTGATAGCCGCCAATCACTTGATACATCCAGACCTCTCGATCAAACCCTAATGCTTTTTCTTCGTAGTAGGTTAACGCGGTTTTCGGTTGGCCCGAATCAATGACTTCACAGAAAAAGTCCTCTATGGCCAACTGTAATTCATCCTTTTCAAGAGATACCGTAGATTGTGCGGTTACATCAATATCTTGTGGCTCGTCGGCTTCGTCATGTTTTCCTTTACGCTGATGAATATGCGTAAGCGAAGACACAATTTCTTGATAATCATTCTCGTGCTCAACGTTATTCACATCTGGCGCAGCAGCACTAATCACGCTGTTCGATTGATTAAACAGAATTGGCACTTGCGTCAAGTTAGTGTAGTTACCCGGCGCAAAGTCAGGGTGTTGCTCCATGTGCAGCAAGTAGCCCTTTAGCAAGCGTGTACGACCTTGGAATTCTCTGAATCGCCCGAGTAAATCTATCAAGCGCGCTTGTACTACTGAGAGTTCTTGCGCAGCTTTTGAAAAGCGCTGTTGCAAAGACACCACCAGCAAATGGCGAAGCTCTCGGTTTGAGCCAGCGATTTCACTTAATTCGTCAAAGCGGAAACATTCCAACTGTGACAGCAAGTCAGTAACTTGCCCTTGCGCCAGTTCGTTTTCACGAATTTTCGCATCTACCGACGACACATAACCAAACTCATTAGTTATACGCCCGAACAACACACGTACGCTGTTCGATAATGACTCAGACAGTTGATACACATGCTCGGTTAAATCGCTCATGTGAGCAGCAGATTCGTTGTATTTATTATAATGCAGGGCTTCTTTGTAATGCTCGGCTAAGGTTTTTAAACTCGCTAGCGAGGCACCGATATTAGCATTAATCGTGCGGTTTCTTTCGTCTTGTAAGCTACCTTCTAGTAACGTACGCACCGCGCTTTTAAGCCGCAACTCACTTTGTGACTCTGGGCGCCAAAGCACGCCAAGCTGCACCAGTTGCTCTAATACTTTAGGGCTGTGATTTTGCTCATCAACCGTCCCGCCAATATAAGCCTGCATGATAAGGTCGCTGTGCTTACCCAATGCATTCAGTAAGCGAGTGCCTGTTTGAATAAGCGCTTGGCTCATAACAAACTACCCTGGGTTATAGCAGCATCAGCTTGCTCAGATAAACTTAGCGCTTCGGTTTCATCAATAAAACGCAGCATTTCATAAAGGTGCTCTACTTTACCGGTGGCAAGGTAAATCTGCTTTTCTGGGTTTGGCTTGGTTAAGTAGCCCATTTCAGTTAGGCGCTTAAATACCTGCTTTAACTGACCATCTAGATTCACGCTGGTAGAACCAAACATGCGGTAACGAGAAATTTTCTCTAATTGCTCGGCATACGCAGGGGTATCTTCAATAGTCGTTTGAAGTTCGTTCAAGCGAATAGCATTGCCCATGGTAACCGGCATATCAGATTCATTGGCTTGTTGTACTAACAATAACCATTCCACCAGCGGCACTAAATTAGACGCAGTATCTTGAAACTGTTGCGTTAGCATTTTGCGCTCTGCCTCACCAATGGTGAGGTAACTGGCAAAAAACACATCGCCTTCAGCTGTGCTTGAAAGTGTGCGATTTAGCATGGCTAAATGTGGCTCTAGTTGCTGGGCTTTTTCACGGTTTTTTAAAAAACGCCATGCTTCTTCGTCAGTAACCTGACAAATAAACGTCCCTTGCAATAGTGCGCTTAACACGCGGCCTTGTTCAGTCATCATGATAATGTCTCCTGGCTAGCGGCGTTCCCTTTATCTTGTGCTTTTTTTGCTTGTAGGCGAGCGGCAATGCCACTGGTTCTAGGCTGAACCACCTGCAACTGGCGGGTTACTTTGTCAATTAAGTAGCGATTTTCAAACAAAGTAAGTACTTCCGATTCAGGGTTTGGAAACGCCCCTACCACGCTAATGTTATTATTCTGACAGGCATCAAATATTTTCTTCACATTGCTTTGATGCAGCGTACCTAGTTCATCAATTGGCCAGTGTACGGTTGCTTCTGCGTCGCCTCGCAATAAACGAGTAAAGGCCAGTAAGAACTTACACAAAATAAGGTAAGCCATACCATGACTAGACGATTCATTAAGCTGACGATCGGTTCGGATAACCAAGTCGCTTTTGCCTTCACGTAAATGAAGTTCGATATCAAGCAACTTGCTGATGCCGCCAGTCAGTGCCGCGCGGCCTAAAATATCTAGCACACGGCGCATACTTAGCCCGTATTCTTCTTCAGGTAAGGTGTTGGCGCCCTCTTCCATCCAATGCTCGTAAAGCTTTCTAAACTGCTCTAGCTCTGGCCAGAATTCTAGCTCACTTATGCGAGATCGAATTTTCACAGCTGAATCAGACACGCCATCTAGGAACAACTCACCGTCGACTTCTTGGGTAATTCGGCGGCTTTGCGACACAATGCGCTTATCTATATCGGCAAGTACAAAGTAGTACTGAGACAAGTCAGCCCCGAATATTCTGCCCTGCTCACGCAGGCCTTGCAGTTTCTGAGGTACTATCACGTTAAGCAGCTGAGATAAGTGCGATACCATACGGCGATGGTCGAAGCTCTTTACTCCATGGGCGTTAATAGTGGCGCATTCTTCGCGAGCCCGTTCCCATGTATCAGAAAGCCCAGTTCCAGCTTGCGCTGCTATTAGCTGATCAAACCTTTCTACATAGGCGCGAATATCACTATAAAGGGTATCTCGTTCTTGCAAGTGCCCTTGAACTTCAGAAATACGCTGGTTCACGCTGACATCGTCATGCTTAATTTCAGTAAACTCTTTCGCAGCTTGCAGAGTAAGCTTACTGAGTGATTTACTTAACGTTCGAACTTGTTCTAGTTGATCCGTAGCTGTCTTCAGCCTAGCTTCAAGTAAAGCTTGCTGTTCTTGTAGTTGTTCCCGTGTCGCTTTGTACTCGCTTTGCTTTTGAGCTAAACCGCGCTCAGATTCCCCTAAAGATTTCCGTGCTTTCGCGAGCTCGTCCTGCCATACCACTTTTTGTTTAGTGAATATGGTGGAATACCAACGTTCATAATCAGCCACCTTATGGCGGTGGGCTTCGGTGCGGTTTATATCTTCTTTCAGTTTATTAATTTGCTTTTTAAGCTGACCTATTTCGTCTATATCTACACCGCGATTATTCAGCTCATTTTCAAGCCACTTCTGCATGTCTTCACGGTCGCGGGCAGCATTCGCTTTTGCCTGCTGCGTGTCTTTATCAATTTGTGCAATACGGCCTGTACTGTCGGCGATAAGTTGTTGCCAGTGGAAGCTATGTTCTGTTTCCGACTCTCGCTGCTGATCTTTTATTTCATCACGGCTAAGCTCATATTGGGCTTTCGCTTGCTTTTGGGCTTGAAGATTAGCATCAAGTTTGGTTTTCGCCTTTTGCTTGCGCGCTGAAAGTGCCTGCTGGTATTCGCTTAATAAGCTATCGCGGTCTTGTTGTGCACGCTTACGGCTAGCTTCGGCACTTTTCACTGCATTGTCTTTTTGCGTCATCGACAATTCAGCATTACGCACATCTTCATTGGCTTTAGCTAAGCGCGTTTCGCATTCATTTTGCGCCGCAAGTGATGCCGCTTGACGAGTTTCGGCTAATTGGAGCTGTTGCTTCAAGGCTTGTTCAGTTTGCGCGTATTCCGGCGTCTCAAGCTCTGATAGGGCTAGACTAACGCCCATCAACGACGTATTTACTTCGTCAGTGTCTGACTTTTCGTCCGATTTAGCAGCGCTTGCGTCTTTAACCACACTAGGGCTCAAGTCGTTTCGGTCTAACAACTCAGGGCGAAGCACCTTACCTAATGACAATTCCCAATCATCAACATTAGCTCGCAAGAACTCTAGCAATGAGCCCTCACCCGGATACAGCAAGCCATTGATTTTTGAAACTGCACTTTCTTCTTTTTGAAAGGCAACACGCGCTTTATCAAGTGCGTTTGAGGCATCTTGCCTAAACTGCACCGCTTTACTGTGGGCTTGCTGAGTTTGTCGGTATGCCGCTCGAGCTGCATCTTCGTTAACCGACGCTTCTTTTGTAGCGGCATCCAGCAAATCTAATTGCGACTGTTCAAATTCGTTGTAACCCGCGTTAGACAACGACGCTTTAAGTTCAGCTTCAGTGACTTTAAGCTCGCCAGACGCAGTTTGAAAATTGGCTTGTAACGTACTGAGTTGACCTGCGTAATCATCACGGATACGCTGTATAGCTTCTGTCTCTTATACACATCTCCGAGCCCACGAGACTCCTGAGCATCT
>OJHG01000591.1_pt1 | contig 15899 bp, 14 predicted proteins | sample 1594761 | NCBI WGS metagenome assembly OJHG01 (sample SAMN05416786, study PRJEB24817) | seawater metagenome | isolation source: Sea water | place: Canada:Atlantic | collected 2013-07 | reverse complement strand
TAAAACATGTGCTCTTGCTACATCTTTTACATCAGAAATCAATATTCCAAAATCTGGGGCCATTGGATATTTTCCTTTAAGGAAAAGTTCAACATAGCTAGTTGAAGTATTTGTTTTTTTATCTAAAGCATCACCAAAAACTCCTCCTGGATTAATTACAGTTAATTTGTCTTTTAACCCTTTGCTTTCCATTAATTCCCATGCAGCTTGTTCAGCTTTTGTCTTTGATATAATGTAGTCATTCGATCCACTCCAATCAGTATTTGACCAATCACTTTCTCCAAAAGTATAAGGGTTTGTTCTGTTAGGTTTTTTAAACATAGCGGCTATTGATGAAGTAAGAATTATTTTTTCAACATTAGCTTCTATACCGGCATTTAAAACTCTTAACGTTCCACCTTTAGCAGCTGGAACTAAAGCCTCTCTATTTCTTGAGCTTTTCATAGGGTAGGGAGACGCAGTATGTATAATATATTTACAATCTTTAGCAGCCTCAACCCAACCATCATCTTTTAATAAGTCCAATTCAACAAATGATAATTTATCTGTTGAAACATATTCGCTTAGAGTTTTCTTTGTTTTATCTAATGAATTTTGGCTTCTAACAGTTCCTAAAACTTCATATCCAGAATTTAATAATTCAATTGCTATATGTTTTGCTATCCAGCCGCTTATTCCAGTTAATAATACTTTATTTGTCATTTTGTTGTTCCTTTTTAATTAAATTTTTATTTTGATACATATGGACATAAATAATCTTTTATCAACTAATTATAAGCTTACTAGTCACTTCAAAGTTACTTAAATCATGACTGGTCATTTTTTGTTATTAGTTTACAAAAGAGATGTGGAAAAAATTAATCAAAAACAATCATGTCCTTTTTCAAACGTTATGGAATTATTAGGAGGAAAATGGAAAATTTTTATTATTGCAAGAATCTATGAAAATAAGAAAATAAGATTTAATGAGCTTAAAAAAATAGTAACTAATATCAGCTCCCAAGTTTTGGCAAGAAAACTTGATGAAATGAGAAAAGATGGCTTGGTTGTTAAAATTATTAATAAATCTCAAAACGTAGATTATAAACTAAGTGAATTCGGAAATTCAGCAATACCAATAATATCTGCTTTAAAAAAATGGAGCTTAGGTAGGAAAAAAGAAATTTCTAAAATAGTAAATATTTAAGTTAGTGAGATAAGAATTTTTCAGCTTCAAGTGCAGCCATACAACCCATTCCTGCAGCAGTTACAGCTTGTCTGAACGTTTTGTCTTTAACATCACCTGCAGCATAAACACCAGGGATATTAGTTTCTGTTAAATCTGGTTTAGTTAATAAATAACCTTCTTTATCCATATCTAATTGACCTTTAAAAAGAGCCGTTGCTGGATCATGACCAATTGCAATAAATAAACCATCTATTTTCATTTCTTCAATTTTATTTGTTTTAAGATTTTTAACTTTAATCGCTGTAACATTTTTAGGTTCGCTATCCCCAATAACCTCTTCAACAGCACTATCCCAAATTATTTCAATTTTTTTATTTTCCATTAATTTTTTCTGAAGTAATTTTTCTGCTCTTAAAGTATCTCGTCTATGAATTAATTTTACTTTTGATGCAAATTTTGTAAGAAACATTGCCTCTTCTACTGCTGCATTTCCACCACCAACAACTGCTACAACTTTTTCTTTAAAGAAAAAACCATCACATGTTGCACACGCTGAAACACCAAAACCTCTATATGCTTGTTCTGATTCTATATTTAACCATCTTGCCTGAGCACCTGTAGAAATAATTATGCTATCTGCAGTATATTTTTGTCCACTATCACCAACTGCTTCAAAGGGTGTAGATTTTAAATTTACTGATCCGATATGATCTTCAATCATTTCTGTACCAACTGCTTTTGCTTGGTCTCGCATTTGATCCATTAACCATGGACCTTGAATTACATCTGAAAATCCAGGATAGTTTTCTACGTCTGTTGTTGTAGTTAATTGTCCACCAGGTTCAGAGCCGTATACTAAAACAGGGCTTAGCATTGCTCGGGCAGCATACACAGCGGCTGTATAGCCAGCTGGACCTGACCCTATTATTAACACTTTTGTGTGTTTAATTGGATTTTCACTCATGCAGAAGTTATATAAGGATAAATGACAAAATTAAAAGGGATATTATTGACTGAGGGTATGCATGGCATGATTAGTCAAGTAGAAGGTTTGGCTAAAGCTTTGGATATAGATTTTACTCACCACAAGGTTGAACTAAATCATTTTTGGAAATTAATTCCACCAAATCTTAGCCCTGTTTCACAAAGCGTGTATAAAAAAATTAATCATGATGATTTTGATGTGATTATATCTTGTGGGCGTAAAAGTGTTATCCCATCAATCCATTTAAAAAATACAGCTAATAAAAAAGTTTTTAATATTCATATCCAAGATCCAAAAGTAAATTTAAATCATTTTGATTTAATTGTAGCTCCAGAACATGATGCAATTGAAGGCCAAAATGTTATCAGTACAAAAGGTGCAATTCATTATCTTACTGAAAGTGAAATAAATGAAAATAAAGATTATTTAAATTCATTTATTAAAAAGGATGAAAGAAAAATTTGGGCTTTAATAATGGGTGGTCCCACCAAGTATTATGATTATTCAACTAAAAATATGAAACATATTTTTACAGCATTATATAAATTGTTAAAAAAACATGACTTCCAACTCGTGGTAATTCCCTCCATGAGAACACCAAAAAATATAATTCAATATGCAAAAGATTATTTTGGTCAAAATCATACAGTTATTGAAACTATAGATAAGAAAGCTTATCTATCAGCTTTAGCAATTTCAGAAAAAATTGTAGTAACATGCGATTCTAGCTCCATGATATCAGAAGCTGCCTTAACTGGAAAACCAATCTACGTAGCTAATATTTCACCTAAAAAAAATGACAAAAGATTTCAAAGATTTAGAAATTTATTTAAAGAATTAAATATTACTAGAATTTTAGGTGAAGAGATTGAAAATTGGAACTATCAAAAATTAGATGAAACGAATAGAGTAGCAAATATTATTAAACAAAAAATTAATTCTTAATGTCATTCTTAAATTCAATTCAAAACCAATCTAAAAAACATGAATTTCCTTTTGATCACTGGGAATATAATAATGCTCTATCTGATGGGGCCATTGAGGAAATTATTAAAGCAGATATTCCAGATGTAAGTAAACATAATTTAAATTATGATGGAACCAGAGCAATTGATGGTGGTGCTGCAGAGTTTAGAGAGGGAATAGCTTCAGGCGGTGAAGCAATAAAATTTAGATGTTTTGTAACAAATGAAAATGGAAAAAAATTTCCAAACTTAGTAAAATTTATTAAAGAACTTCAATCCAAGGAAGTTCATGGAACTATTTCAAAAATGATCGATAGAGATTTATCGAACTCATATGTTAGAGTTGAAGTTATTTGTGATAGGGAGGGTTTTTGGTTAAAGCCTCATTGTGATATTAAAGAAAAACTGATGTCTGGATTAATATTTGTAAATAATGCTAACGAGTCTGAAGAGCTTGGAACAGATTTTTATAATGATAAATTAGAAAAGGTTAAAACAGTTCCTTACAAAAATAATTACGGATACATGTTTACCAGTGGGCCGAATACTTGGCATGGTATGGAAAAAAAGAAAATAGTTAAAGAAAGACGATGCATTCAAGTTAACTATGTTACCTTTGAAACAGATTGGAAAGTTCTGTAATTAAATAAAGTTTTTTACTAGTATCTATTTTGAGTACGTAACCACCTATAAATATAAAAAAAATAACTCGTTTTGGGCACACAAAACTAAGTAAACATTGTTTCTATTAATATTTGTATATAGAAATTTAAGATGTTTGAAAAATTAGAGGAATTAGCAAAAAATAACAAAAAAATTTCAGATTTTCACATTAGAAGTGGTTGGCCATTAGCATTTAGACAAACTGGAGAAATACATAAAATTCCAGAGATAGTTGTCAAAGAACAAGATCTTCAAGATTTGTTATCGACTAATTGTAATGAAACTGAAATGAATAAGTTTAGTGAAACTCATGAGTTAGATTCATCAGTTACATTAAGTGGATTAAGATTTAGAGCTAATTTTTACAAAACTATTCAAGGAACAGCCGCTGTATTAAGAAGAGTAGAGAGTGTAATTCCTGAAATGGAACAATTTGATTTACCCCAAGTTCTTTATGATATTGTAGATATGCATAAAGGATTAGTTTTAGTAACTGGACCTACAGGGTCTGGTAAGTCAACAACACTTGCAGCTATTATAAATGAAATTAATAAGACCAAAACTGCAAATATTATTACAGTTGAAGATCCAGTTGAATTTATTCATAAAGATTTAAAAAGTATCGTGTCTCATAGAGAAGTAGGCAAACAAACTAAAACATTTTCTAGTGCATTAAAAGCAGCACTTAGAGAAGATCCTGATGTAATTCTAGTTGGTGAGATGAGAGACTTGGAAACTGTTTCACTTGCACTGACTGCTGCTGAAACAGGACACTTAGTTTTTGGAACCCTTCACACTAGTGGTGCTCCTAATACAATAAATAGAATTATTGACGTTTTTCCACCTGAGCAACAAGCTCAAATAAGAGCACAGATATCTTCTTCTTTAAAGATGGTGGTTACTCAAAGACTTCTTAAAACTAAAGATGGTCAAGGCCGTTGTGCAGCGTTTGAAGTGATGAAGTGTACGCCTCCAATTCAAAACTTAATTAGAGAAGCTAAAATTCATCAAATACCTAGCATCATGCAAACTTCTGTGAGAGATGGTATGATTACTATGACTAAATCATTAGAAGAATTAGTTAAGGCAGGTAAGATAGATGCGAGTGCAGGACGAGAAGATTAAAGGATTTAATGTCCTTGAATTAATTATTGTCATAGCAATTATTGGCGTCCTCTCCGCTGTTGCTTATCCAAATTTTTCAGATTGGCGAAAAGATAGAGAGACTAGAAATTCTGTAGTTAAAATAAAATCTTTAATCGAGGGAATAAACGCACAAGTTCAAAGAGGTCAATATGCATTTGTCCAAGTAGATGTTGAAGAAGGCAGGCTGATAAATGAAGATGATGGGTTAATTGTAACTTCAAAAGGAATGAAACCAAAAACACTTGCTACACTTCTTAATAATGGAGAAAGTGGCTGGTGGGTGACGCCAAATGAACGATGCAACATTGTTGATGAAGCAGATGAAGCATACTGGGATGAAGATCCAGACCCGGATAGAAATCAAATAATTGATTTAGATAAAATAGAAGTAAGACAGATAGTTTTAGACAATGTTGCAACTACATGGCGTGACGATGTAGGAGCAGTTTGTTTTGGTAAGAATGATCAATGGTATAGTGGTAACGGTGAATTGGTTTCATCATCAGGAGATGATGTAATTGTAGATAGCTATTTATTTATTTGTAATAGATCAAATACAAGATCTCAATGTGATATAGATAACGTGACAGGTGAACCGACAACAGAACATGATCATTTATATGTTATAGAGTGGTCAAGATTTGGAAATATCAAACTTGAGAAATGGAATAAAAGAGATGCAGAATGGATTGAGCAATAATATGAAAAAAAATAAATCTAAAATTTCTGGTTTATCCATATTAGAAGCATTGGTATCAACCGCTATTGTTGGAATTGGTTTTATAGCAATTCTGCAAATGACAAATTTTTCAGTACAATCTATTGATAATTCAGGAGACAGAACTAAAGCAAACTATTTAACTGAAATGATAGCCGAAGATGTTATTGGTAGCAAAAACACTTTGTATGGCACCAATTCTGATAATGAAAATATTGTATTTAATAATGATGGCTCAATGTCGTTTGCAGACGGAAGTGACGCAAGTGGTTTAAAAAAATTTTCAGAACATTTAAATACTAATAGTTGGAACGCAAGTTTGAGTTGTGGAAATTCATCAACAGGCTCAGGTAACACTAATACTGACAATATTTATCAAACTCAAGAAAATGATGCCCCAAGAAACAAAGAAGCAAAATGGGACATGATATTTAATGAAAATAGATTTTTGAAATGTAAAAGCAATAATGAAACAAAAAAACTAGAAACATTTAAAGTATGCAGATGGGGAAGCTGTACATATAAAAATGATTTAGTTTTTGATGACCCAATTTATATTAGTAGAGTTGAGATGCTTTTAAATAATGGAAAAAAAAGAAAATATTTATATTTTCAATCAGATTACAATATAAAAACAACTACAAGCGATTCCTCAGATTAGTATGAAAAAAAAATATCTAAAAAGTATAGCAGGGCTTACTTTAGTTGAAATTTTAATTGGAATTGTTGTTTCATCATTGATGATGGCTGCCATGTACTCAACTTACACAATTGTTAATAATAGTTACAATCAAGTTGTTGATAAAGCAAAGATCAGTAGATCATCAAGAGATTTAGTAGAATTGTTAATTCGAGATATTAGAATGTCAGGATTTAAATATTATCTTGGAACTAATGAATTAGGTTACCCCGAACAAAGTTACTTAGAATTTGTTGGGGGTACTACTTCAATTAAAGAAAATCACGACCCCATAGTTATTATTGCAAATGAATTAGGTCACAATATTGATGGCACCGATCCAACAGTTACTAAAAATAATGCTGGAGATTTGTGTTGTGATAAAATTCATATTGTTTTTGATGATTTTAATCAAAACGACAAACTTCAACCTTATAAAAGATATAAATTAACTTATTATGCCTTACCAGTTTCTGATTCAGATGACAGCAATCCAAGATATGCTGTTTATAAATCTAAGATTAGCTGGAAACAACAAAGAGATTCAGAGACTGCATCGTGGCCTACAGAAGGTGATTGGGTTAGTGATTGTACTGAATGTTACCACGAACAACTCGTTAAAGATTACGTTGAAGATATGGAGTTTATAGCTCTTGATCAAGAGGGAAGAAAACTTTCACCTGACCCTAGTCCATCTGATTATAGTGCTAGACAAAATTTATATAAGATTAGATCTGTAGATATTAGATTAGCATTTAGATCTGAAAATGAATTTTTTAGGTTTGAAGCAAGAGAAGGTAATGAAAGACAGTTAAGCGGATTTTCAAGAGCAATTAAAAAATATTCAGATAGGTATTTAAGGGATAGCGTAGTTGTTACAGTTTATACAAGAAACATTATTGATGATGGAATTTTTTAATGAATAAAAATAATCAAAAAGGTTTTACTCTTATTTTATCACTTGTACTTTTATTAGTGATGTCTCTTATGGGAGGGAGCTTGATTGTTATTTCTTCTAGTGACCATCAAAGCAATAATACTAGTGATGAATATCAACAAACTTTTTATGTGGCGGAACATGCTTTAATTGAAGCTGAGAAATATGTTATTAATCAAATGATTGGCCCTTGGGTAGATCCTGCTACATTGACATCTCCTGGTGCTGGAGCAACGGCTGAAGAATTACAAGCACACAATGATTATGTTAGTCAATTACAATCTTTAGCATCCAGCAATGGTGGGTTTGCAAGGCATACAGATGCGAGCACTCCTTGGCCAAATGGCAGAGGCATACCGACAAATATTATTAATGTATCGAGTACCCCTTGCTCTAATAGTTTTAGAAACCTAATTAAAGACGGAGATGGCAACACATTAGTTGCGGCTCATCAAACTCTTTGGAATTTTGGAGAATTAATTGAACCGATATTAACTGCTGAGATTGCTCCTGATAAAGAAATTGAACATATGAAAAGATATAGATGGGAATTTTTTGTGATCAATGTTGGAAGATCAACGTTTAAGGGTGCTGGTACTAGTTTAAAAAAAACATCAACTAATGCTCAACAGCAGGGGAATGCATATAAATTATATGGGTGTGGATACTTAATGCCAAAAGGAACAGAACTTACTGATATAGATGATCCTGAAATCTTAATACCTCTAGAAACATTAGTTATATTATCAGGTTAAGACCTAAAATGGGGACAAAGAAAGATATTTAGATTTATTAATATTCTTAATTTGTTTAAAAAATTGTATGAAATTTTTATTTAAAATAAGTTTAATGTTGTTTTTAATAAATTTTAGTGCACCAAATGTTAGTGTTGCATGTGAATTTTTAAAAGAGGAGATTGGCACTCCAATTTTAAATATTATCGAAAAATATGATTATCTTGATGACCCCACTTATGAAGGTAGCGATTCTTTTACCTTAGTTAAAGAATACGACAGCCTAAGCTTATGTGAGAACTCTGAATTAGAAAATACATTGATAAAAGTATTTGTTAAAGAGGGCAAAATTATTGCAACTGAAATTGAGGGCCCATATGGTGAAGCCAAAAATGGTAAAATTTTAAATTTTGCTAAAATTTATTTAGGCTACTCAACTGAGGAGGATATTGATGAAAAATGGACTGGAGGAACAACCTTATCATCTTTTGGTGAGAATGTAGTTTATGGGCGAGTTGAATTTATAGATGGAAATTATGAAACCTTAACCATCTCTAAACCTGAGTTTAAGCAGTTTTTGTTTGGACCCAATGTCCAAGAAATTATGATGTAGTAGAAATTTTAATTTATGAAAAAAATATATAAAATATTAGGCTTATTGATTTTAATTTTAAACTTTAATCAATTTACAAATGCAAAACCATTACCCCCAGGCTCTGGAGAAGGTGATGTACCAGCTAATATTTTAATTTTATTAGATAGCTCTGCTAGTATGACTGCTAGAATTGGAGATGGTTTTCCAGCCCTCACTTCAGCAGCTACTGATTGGAACGGCAATAGAGTTTTTACGAATGCTTCTAAGCAGGATGGGGGATTATATATGGTTAATTCTTCAGGAGAGAGAATTAACTTTTCAGGGAAAAAAGATAATGGAGATACTTATGAAAGATCTATATGGTGGGCTAATGATGATACTGACCGGACTTGTGACAATAATATAAATCATAGAGGCAGAGGAACCAATTACAGGGTTACAGAAAATAGAATGTTGCATGAAGTACGTTATGTAACTGGAGTAACTGTTGGTGGAACCAATATTAGTAATGAAAATCTTTTATTTATAGGTCAATATCAACCAAAAAATAATCGTAGTTCCATTATTGCTGTCGACGATCAATATAGATGCAGACTTGCTATGAATATAGATGGTGTTAATGCTAATGGTCATAGACCTAGGGGTTTTGATATTAGTATTGATGCTGATGGAGATATTATTGTAGCAGCCTATGGTAGAGAGGGTAATAATGCTTACCAACAAACTTGTAATTTAAATGATGGAAAATGTGGAAAAGTAACAGACAGAGGTAAAAATAGAACCACTCAATATGGAAGATTATACGATGGAGCTCGTTTAAGGTTAAATAGCGACTCAACTGTAATGTATGTTTCTGATGATAACCATGTATATGGTTATCAAACAACAATAGTTAATGGAGTGCCAGTAATTCAACAAAGCAGCGCTTTTCATTTTAGGAAGTGTAGTGGATCTGCTGGTGCTACTGGAACCCAAGTAAGAGATATTCAGAATTTCGATATATCGAGTAGCGATGATGATGTAATGTATGTTGCGGGTAGAAACAATACAGTTCAAAGGGTTGAATGGACTTCAGATACAGTTTGTACAGCAACAGTCACTGCAGGAACCCCTAATTCAAATTCAAACCGTGACGAAACTGCAGGAAGTTTAGATGCTGAAGATATTAGAATAACAGATAGTGTGAGCGCTCTAAATATAGTAGGGGACAGAATTATATTTAGCCACAGTGGTCATGTTGATGAATTAACCGAAAATCTTTTTACTGCAGCTAGAAAAGATGATGCCTGGCAAATTGCATATGGGGGAACGCTAGACTCAAGAATGGATGGGGCCAAAAAAGCAATTATTGCAGTTTTATCTGATAGCAGCTTAACTAGTGGTGCAAATTTTGGTTTTGGTCATTGGAATGCTGGTGAAAAAGCCTACTCCAAAAACAGAAACCCTGGGGGTGGAGGCTACTGTCATAGAAATGATACAAGGTGTCAATATTATGAAGGTTGGAAAGGGATCCATCCAGCAGGTACAAGTGAAGTATGTTCAATAAATTCTTGTTTAAATGTTGGGATTAGTCCAGAGGGTGCTAATAGAGCTATTCAAGTTGTTCAAACTATTAACACAAGCTTTGGAACAGACTCTGAAGCTTTTTCTCAAATTGCTCATGATTATTTTTTTGGCCCTGTATCTCCTCACGATCCAGACTCTGATTGTCAGTTAAATTATGTAATTGTTATTGGTGATGGTATGATGTCTGGTACAGGGACAGATTCAGATGGTGGTATTGGAGAGACTAAAGATAGACTTACAAGGTTAAGAACTGATTTAGGTGTCAAAAGTTTAATGGTTGCTTATGGACCTGGCATAAGGGATGCTGGAATGACACAATTTGATGAATTAGCTGTAGTTGGTTCATGCGATGCTGCTGGAAATCAAGACTGTGAGGCCACAATTGTAGCCAAAACTCCTTTAGAACTTCAAACAACACTTGCACAAAAAATTAGACAAATCTTAGCTGAACGTTTGTCATTTACTGCTCCATCAATTACAGCAACTATTCAGCAAGGAGGCTCATTGTATCAAGCGCAATTTGCTTACGAACAATATGGTGAATGGCAGGGAACTATCTTAAGAAAAACATTGAACTCAGACGGAACAGTTGATCATGATGAAAACAGTCCAGGAAATTGGGATGCAGCAAAACGTGTAAAATTACAATCAGCTGGTGGAACAGCTGATCCTGGTAATGCAGATGGTAGAAATATATGGACAGCAATTGGAAGTAGCGATGCAAACTATATTGGAAATTGGGATAATGTTAATGAAACAAACGCACCACTTTTAGAAACTGAGATGGAAAAGTTGGGCTATCAGATTAATAATTATTACACTTCAAGCTCAACATGTACTGGAGATGATACCACAACAGAGGAACGTAATGGTCTTTTGCGCTTTTTAGCTGGCCAAGATTTTTTTGATTATGATGGAGATTGTATAACTACTGAGTTAAGAGATCATGTACTTGGTGACATATATCATTCTCAGTTAATTGAAGTTGGTGCACCAGATGGTGATTTAAAATTTACTGATAACAACCAAGAAGCTTATTTTAGAGCAACAAACAATTATCAAGCTTTTAAAAATTCATATGCAACTAGAAGAGATGTTTTATATGCAGGTTCAAATAGTGGATTGCTTCATGCATTTAATGCCCAAACGGGAGACGAAGAATGGGCATTTCTTCCACCATTATTAATTGGAAAATTACCTACAATCATTAACTCTAGCCTTGATGGAAGAGTTAATGGTAAAGGAGGTAGTAATGCAATATTTGGAGTAGACGGTTCTCCAGTTGTCCATGATGTATTTATGAAAGGCTTAACTCCTGAGGGTAATATTGAGGGAGCAAAAAGTTGGCATAGTATATTATTTGTTCCGTTTGGAAGAGGTGGAGCAGGTTTTTCAGTATTAGATGTTACAAATCCAATAGTAAAAGATGGTGCAGGACCATTACACATGTTCACTGTTTATAATGATTACATAAATAATAAGGTCTATATTGCAGATCATGAAGGAAGTATTAGGGAGGAAGAATATTCTTCAGGTTCCGCTAATATTAGTAGCTCAGTTGAAGCCAAAAAAGTAACTTCAAATTATAATGGATTGGTTCAAGCCGATGGAGGTACCGACTCAACAACTTTTACAACTCGAGATCTAAATGCAGTGTGCCAGACTAATGCTGAGGTGAGTGGAAATTTTGCAACTAATGGAACTTCGTCTTGTTATATAGGACGAACCTTAACTTTTAATGATTTAATACTTAACACTCCAAACAATCAAGCAATAGACCCTAATATGTTAAATGTTACAGAGATGGTTGGAGGTGAATTTTCACCAGTTACATTTTCAGATGCAAGAATGCTAAATGGTGAGTTGGTAATTACTTTTAACGAAGATAAGATTTTTAATATAGGTCAAAGTTCAATCGAAGAGAGAACAACAAACAATATTTTTATTCAAACATCATGTACAGCAGAAAAAGGAATTGACCCTGCTTTTGATTATAGTAAATTAGGTGAGACTTGGTCTACACCAAGAATTGCAAGGTTACCCTCTGATATTGAAGGTGATAGTGCTGACCCAGCAAATGATAAATATGTAGCAATCATGGGTGGTGGAATGGCTAATAACAATTTATGTGCTGGCTCTGCTTTATTTTTAGTTGAATTAAATGACCTAGATGAACCTGGAAGAATTTATGGTGCTGAAGCTAATGGTGGACCGATTACAATTATTGATACATCACCAGAAGGTGTGGCTCTTGGAAATGATGTAATTGAAACACTCAAAGGTAGTGATATTAACAATGCTATACCAACTTCCCCACTTGTCATTACACCAGATACAGCCTTTGGAATTCCATGGCGTGGAGCAATGGTTTACATAAATGATAGAGAAGGTAAAATTACAAAAATAAACTTAACCGACTCTACGGTGAATGACGCTGAATTATTCGATCAAACAACATTGTTTAGATTAGATGCCAACACTACGAACAAAAGATATACATTTTTCTCAATGGATGCAGGTGTAGGAGTTACCACAAAAGATTTTTGGTTGTTTGGAGGAACTGGCGACTTTAATCAGCTAGGAGATAAAGGGCAATTTATGGATAATATTTTGTATGGCATTAGAGATTTTGATTTCCCCAATTTTAAACATTTAAACGGTGTTGTTGTTCCATCATATAATGATGAATCTTTTACATTAATAGCACATCAAGGAGCAAATAATGCTAGATCAATTGATGATGCAGACGTTTGTTCTGATGTTACAGGAGATACTGATGGAAGCTCATGTCCAGACTCAGAAAGTGCTTGGGTAATTCATTTAGATGACCAAATCAATAATACTCATAGAAAAGCTTCAGCACCTCCAACTTTATTTAAAGGACAAGTTTATTTTCCAGTATACGAACCAGCCCCAGGGTCAAATAGATGTAATATTGGAAATGCATATATTTGTGCTGCAGATGATGAGTGTGGAACTAATAATTCACACAAATTAGTTAAAGGTTCAGAAGCTAATGGAAAAAATTGTACCTTTGTAAGAGAAGGGGTGTTATCTGAATTAGTAATATTTGGAGACAAATTATTTGGAAACGTTGCGGGCCCAAGTGATAATGAAAATACACTTTATTCAATATTGGCATTAGCGGGAGAAGTTTTATCTAATAAGGGTGGTTGGAGAGACGTAGGATTTTAAATCAAAAGTCTTTTATACTATTTTTTTAAGACCAAAATATTTTAATATAAAAATAACCAATCCATACAAACATATTAAGCATAGATATAAAGATAATTGCTAAGCCCACAATAGTATCTTGATCAACTTTTTTTCTCCACTTAGATGGAAAAAACTTTAATGAATAGGCGTAAGTTAAAATGAATATATTTAAAGCAGAGATAATAATGTTTATAAATAAAAAAATATTCATTTAAGTAATTAGTTTTTTTTTTAATTTTATTTTCTAATTTAAAAATATTTTTATATAATCATTTGAAAAAAGAAAGATTAATGTTCCAATAATTATAAATGGACCAAAAGGTATTTGTGAAGACAGTTTTTTTTTATTAGTTATTAAATCTGGAATTACACTTATCAGTGCTGCTATAGATGAAAAAAATATTATAAAAGGAATTGACATCCATCCAAACCAAAAACCAATTGCAGACAATAACTTTGCATCTCCTAAACCCATTCCTTCTTTATTTCTAATTTTTTTATAAGTAAAAATTATTAACCAAATTATTGTGTAGCCAAAGAAACCTCCTGCTAAAGAGTTAACTAAATTTGGAAACAATGTTGTATTTAAATTTGGATCAAATGATTTTAATAAGCCAATTATCATAAGAGGATACGTTAATTCATTTGGAATTATGAAATGTTTAAAATCAATAAAAAAAATTATCACAAAGCTGATGCTTAGAACAAAAAAGAGAAGAGTAGTTAACGAAACTCCAAAGAAATGAAAAATTACAACAAAACTTATTGCCGATACTAATTCTACTAAAAAATATTTAACATCAATTTTAGTTGAACAATGTCTGCATTTTGCATTTAAAAACAAATAAGAAAATAATGGAATGTTATCGTGCCATTTAATTTGAGCTTTACAAGATGGACAGTGTGATCGTCCTGTGACAACGCTTATATCATCAGGAATTCTGTGAATGCAAACGTTACTGAAGCTGCCCCATATACTTCCAAAGATAAATGCTATAAGATAGAACACAACTTATAAGGTAATTTTAGAGGACAGTTCTATGAAACCATCAATGCAATATTGTACAAGCATCATTGCGTCTGTAAGGTGTAAGTAGAGACTGGGAGTATGAATAATGAGTTCCATCAGCCTCAAAACTATCAAAAATTTAATGAATATCAATTTATAAATAACATGTTCTTTGGTGCTAAAAAAACAGAAACAATCAAGGTTGATAATACGAGTATTAAAGACTTAGAATTAGTTACAAAAATGAGCCAAGAGTTTGCAAAAACTCTTGATTTAAAAGAAACATTACAAACCTCATTGGAAGTAATTATCAAAAGAATTAATGCTCAAGCCGCTAACATTTTTTTAATAGATGATGATAAACAAAATTTTCAATGTATTGCATCAAAGCATCAAGCATACTTAGAAGACTTTGAAATTCCAATTACACAAGGTGTAATGGGAAAAGCAGCACTTATGAAAGAATGTATAAGAGTTGGTGATGTTAGAAAGGATGTAAGAGAAATTGCTGAGTTCTATTTTGATTTAGATAATAAAACAAACTTTACAACTTATTCCGTTTTATGCTCTCCATTAATCGTTTCAGATGAATGCATTGGTGTTATTCATTGTTTAAATAAAAAAACAGACAATAAACTTTTTGAAGAAAGCGATAGAAAACTTTTAGAAACTTTATCTGGTCCTGCAGCATTAGCAATTAGAAATGCGAAGATGGCAAAAGACTTGATTGATAAAAATAGAATGGAAAAAGAAATAGAAATTGTTGGTGAAATTCAAAAAACATTACTATCTCAAAATATAAAAGAAAATTTTCCTATTGCTGGAATAAATATTCCTGCAAAAGTTGTTTCTGGAGATTTTTATAATTTTTCAGAATTATCTAATGGAGTTTATGGGTTTGGAGTTGCAGATGTATCGGGTAAAGGAATTAAATCTTCATTACTAATGTCAAAAGCATCAAGTCTCTATAGATGTTTAAGTAAAACAAATTTTTCTGCGGCAGGTCTTTTGGATATTTTAAATACAGAGATCTGTGAAACCACTTCAAGAGGAATGTTTGTAACAATGTTGATTGGAATTTATGATAGAAACAAAAAAGAATTAACTTTAGCAAATGCTGGTCACGAACCCCCGTTAATTTATTCTAATGATGGAAACTTTTCTAATTTTGAAGAAGCTGGACCACCTTTAGGCATAGCCCCTAAATTTAAATTTAAAGAAACAAAAATTAGTTTCTCAAATAGTTCAATGTACATCTTTACTGATGGCATTACTGAAATAAGAGATGCCAAAGGAAACATGCTAGAAGCAGATGGCTTTAAAAATTATATTAAAAAGTATCAACAGATTCCAAACCACGAAAGATTAAACAAGATTATTGAAGATATAATTAAATCTGGTCGTATACAAAAGGATGATTTAACAATTGTAGCAGTTGATGCTTAATAATTATTAGTAAATCAGTTATTACTGTCTCTTATACACATCTCCGAGCCCACGAGACTCCTGAGCATCTCG
>OJHG01000590.1_pt1 | contig 15900 bp, 18 predicted proteins | sample 1594761 | NCBI WGS metagenome assembly OJHG01 (sample SAMN05416786, study PRJEB24817) | seawater metagenome | isolation source: Sea water | place: Canada:Atlantic | collected 2013-07 | reverse complement strand
CCATGACGAACTCACCCAACTTGAAAACCCGGCTTGGGAAACAGACAAGCCAAAACAACGGAGCAAAATACCCTTTGGGTTATTAAGTTTTGTCGCCTTAATCGCCTTAATATTTCAATTGGTGTCGAACTACCCAAACTACTTTACACAAAACACACAACTTCAGCCCGCTTTCGAAAAGCTAAATCAGGCATTTAACCTTCGTATTCCAAAGTATAAAAATACAAATGAACTAAGAGTTCTTGATAGGGAATTATCTAATCACCCAACACGTTCAAATACACTGCAGCTAAAACTGACAATAAAAAATACGGCGCCCGTTAATCAAGACTACCCAATTATCCACCTCACATTGTCTACCGCCATAGGGCAAAACAACGCTCAAGTATCATTCAAAAAAAGCGATTACTTGATCAGTGCAGATATGCACGACCCATTTAAGCCCTTCAGTACAAAACAGATCACTGTATACCTCAGTAAACCAAAAGAGCCTGTTAGCGGTTTCGAAATATCATTTAGTTTTTAACCTTGTTAACTATCTTTTAGTCTCGTTATAACGGCCCAAGTAAAAAGTTGCTAAACTAGTCACATGAAGATTGGCCCTTATACACTCAATAATAATCTCGTTTTATCACCTATGGCTGGTATTACCGACCGCCCATTTAGACAAATTTGTCGTCAGCTGGGCGCAGGACTTGCTGTTTCAGAAATGACCGCCTCAAACCCCTTGCTCATTAATAATCCACGTACACAGTTAAAACGAGACCACCAAGGTGAAAAAGAACCTCGTGCTGTGCAAATCGTGGGTACAGATCCCCAACAAATGGCTGCGGCTGCCTTATATAATCAACAAGCTGGTGCTCAAATTATTGATATCAACATGGGTTGCCCAGCAAAAAAAGTATGTAATGTTGCTGCTGGTTCCGCTTTATTGCGTGATGAACCCTTGGTTAACGATATATTAACGGCTGTGGTGTCAACAGTAACAATACCCGTCACCCTTAAAATCAGAACGGGCTGGGATACGCAAAATAAAAATGCAATATCGATTGCCCAAATAGCAGAACAAGCGGGGATTGCTTCACTCGCCGTACACGGTCGTACCCGAGCCTGCAAATACAAAGGTGACGCTGAATTCGAAACCATTAGAGCTGTAAAAAAAGCCGTGAGTATCCCTGTTTTAGCCAATGGCGACATTACCACACCAGAAAAGGCACAGTTTGTTCTAGAACATACGGATGCAGATGGGTTACTGATTGGTCGTGGTGCTCAGGGCAATCCTTGGATATTTCGCGAGATTAACCATTACCTTAAAACAGGCGAGCAGTTAGCAGCCCCGGATTTTGACGAAAGACATAACATCATTAGCCAACATATAACGCTATTACATGGCTTTTACGGCCCGGTTATGGGCGTAAAAATTGCGCGTAAACATATCAACTGGTACTTCACTAAAATTGATACATCACTACTACCCACTATAAAAAAAGCCTACACCTTAGACACCCCCGAACAACAATTGGCTTTTATCGATAAAGTTTTTTATGCGCTTAAAAATAATATTACAATAGCGGCATGACAACTAACTCGTTCAAAACACCTTTATGTCAAGAGGTTAAAAAAAGCTTAGAAGATTATTTCGATCAACTTGATGGCGATGAAATTGTTGATTTACATTCGATGGTAATCAGTGAAGTTGAAAAACCACTGATAGAAGCCGTTCTAGCTTATACAAAGTCAAATCAATCAAAAGCCGCAAAAATGTTAGGTTTAAGTCGAGGAACACTTCGAAAAAAAATGTCCGAGTACCATATCGAATAATTAGCCCCTATTTCCCCAAGCTGTCGTTTCTAACTTAAAAAAACAAGCAAGAAAGCCCTTATTTCTATAAAATGCGCTGTTCATCCAGTAGACATTTGTCTCAACAAATAGCCAGGGTTATTCATGAACAACAAAATCTCCAGAGCACTCATTAGTGTGTCAGACAAATCAGGCGTTATAGAACTTTGCCAACAACTTGCCGCATTAGATATTGAGCTTATTTCGACCGGTGGTACTGCAAAGTTACTACAACAAAACAACATACCTGTTATTGAAATAAGTGACTACACCGGCTTTCCTGAAATGATGGATGGGCGAGTCAAAACACTTCACCCAAAAGTTCATGGTGGTATTTTAGGGCGTCGTGATATTGATCAAGATGTTATGAAAAAAAATAACATCAGCGCCATCGACTTGGTTGTTGTTAATCTTTACCCCTTTCAACAAACAGTTGCCAACCCCGACTGTGACTTAGCTACTGCCATTGAGAATATTGATATTGGTGGCCCGACGATGATTCGTGCAGCTGCAAAAAATCACAAAGATGTGACCATAGTGGTCGAACCATCAGACTACGAGATGGTACTCACTAGTATCAAATCAACAGGGTCTGTAAATGATGCTACTCGGTTTAATTTGGCCGTTAAAACATTCGAACATACCGCTCAATATGATGGCGCCATTGCCAACTATTTAGGCACTATTCAAGAAGACGGTAACAAAGCCGATTTTGCTAGAACGTTTAATGTTCAATTCAAGCAGCAACAAGTAATGCGTTATGGTGAAAACCCACACCAAAAAGCAGCCTTTTATGTGGATAACCAACAAACACCAGGCTCAATTGCCGCTGCAAAACAAATACAAGGTAAAGAGCTTTCATACAATAACATTGCCGATACTGACGCTGCTTTAGAGTGCGTAAAACAATTTGATGATGCGCCAGCATGCGTCATCGTTAAACACGCAAACCCTTGTGGTGTTGCTATAGGCGAATCAATTTTAGATGCCTATAATTCAGCCTATAAAACTGATCCTGAATCTTCATTTGGCGGCATTATTGCATTCAATAGACCTCTTGATGCGGCAACAGCACAAGCGATCGTTGATCAACAGTTTGTAGAAGTTATTATTGCACCAAGCATTGAAAAAGCAGCCATTGAGATAGTGGCGGGTAAAAAGAATGTTCGATTATTGGATTGTGGGCAATGGAACACGTCAGCTCAAGCATCATTAGATTTTAAACGTATAAATGGTGGCCTACTTGTTCAATCTGCAGACACAGAGCTATACAACGAACTAACCGTTGTTAGCAAACGCCAACCAACCGAACAAGAAATGAATGATTTATTATTCACTTGGCGCGTAGCTAAATTTGTAAAATCAAATGCCATTGTGTACGGTAAAAACAATGCCACCATCGGCGTTGGCGCTGGGCAAATGAGCCGTGTTAATTCCGCTAGAATTGCGGCCATTAAAGCTGAGCATGCAGGATTAGAGGTTAACGGTGCAGTGATGGCATCCGATGCATTTTTCCCCTTTAGAGACGGTTTAGATAATGCTGCTGAAGTGGGTATTAAAGCAGTCATACAGCCCGGCGGATCCATGCGAGATGACGAAGTTATTGCTGCTGCTGATGAACACGGCATTGCGATGGTCTTCACCGGCATGCGTCACTTTAGACACTAAATTAAAGAGAGCTTAACTATGAATATTCTTATCGTTGGTGGTGGTGGTCGCGAACATGCACTTGCATGGAAGGCGGCACAATCAAAAGACGTTAAACAAGTCTTCGTTGCGCCTGGTAATGCGGGTACTGCGCTAGAAAAAAAGCTAACTAACGTAGACATATCAGCTGAAGACATCCCCGCACTTCTTTCTTTCGCTAAAAGTAACGCGATAGATTTAACTATCATCGGTCCTGAAGCACCGTTAGTTGAAGGTATCGTCGATGTATTTAAAGACAATAAATTACGCTGCTTTGGCCCATCAAAAGCAGCAGCTCAACTTGAAGGCTCAAAAGCATTCTGTAAAGACTTTTTGGCAAGGCACAACATTCCGACTGCTGATTACCAAAGCTTTACCGATATTCAATTGGCCAGTGATTACATTCGTGCCAAAGGCGCTCCCATCGTTGTTAAAGCCGATGGCTTAGCTGCAGGTAAAGGCGTTATTCTCGCAGAAACTGAACAAGAGGCAATTGATGCAGTGAATGACATGCTCGCAGGCAATGCCTTTGGCGAAGCTGGTCACCGAGTTGTGGTCGAAGAGTTTTTAGTCGGTGAAGAAGCCAGCTTTATCGTTATCGCCAATGGCAATCAAGCATTACCTATGGCATCATCTCAAGACCATAAAGCCCGTGACAATGGTGACAAAGGGCCTAATACCGGCGGTATGGGCGCGTATTCGCCAGCACCTGTTGTAACAAAACAAATGCACCAAACCATTATGGACACCATCATCCAACCAACACTGGATGGAATGATTAAAGACGGTATTCCCTATTCAGGCTTTTTATATGCCGGCGTGATGATTGATGCAGAAGGTACGCCCAAGGTTCTTGAATATAACTGCCGCTTTGGTGACCCAGAAACTCAACCGATTATGATGCGCTTACAAAGCGATATGGTGGCGCTTTGCAATGCTGCCTTAGATAATCAATTAGATACCGTTCAAGCAAAATGGGATTCACGTACCGCTATAGGTATTGTTTTAGCGGCTGGTGGCTACCCCTTTGATTACAACAAGGGTGATGTCATTACGGGTATTTCAGAAGAAACCAGTGATTCAAAAACATTTCATGCCGGCACAAAAATGCAAGGTGTCGACGTCACGACTAATGGCGGTCGCGTATTGTGCACATGCGCTTTAGGCGATAGCGTGTATGACGCTCAAATAAAAGCCTACGAAACGGTCGGTAGCATCCATTGGGACAATGTCTATTTCCGCACTGATATTGGTCATCGTGCCATTTCTCGAGAAGAAGTGAAAGACTAGACTCGTTTGTATTACGCAAAAAAAAGAGCCTCAATTGAGGCTCTTTTTTTGTTCTAAAAAGCTAACTATCGCTTCATTGAATCAAAAAACTCACTGTTTGTTTTGGTTTTCTTAAAGCGCTCAAGTAAGAATTCAATTGCACCCATTTCATCCATCGGGTTAAGAATTTTACGTAGAATCCATGTTTTTTGCAGGATGTCTGCATCAACCAAATATTCTTCGCGACGCGTACCAGAACGGTTCACGTTAATAGCAGGGTAAACACGTTTTTCTGCAATTTTACGTTCTAAATGCAGCTCCATATTACCCGTACCTTTAAACTCTTCGTAAATAACATCATCCATTCTTGAACCGGTTTCAACCAAGGCTGTGGCAATAATCGTTAAGCTGCCACCTTCTTCAATGTTACGTGCTGCACCAAAGAAACGTTTAGGCCGCTCTAAGGCATTAGCATCTACACCACCGGTTAGAATTTTACCCGATGAAGGAGCCACCGTATTATAGGCACGCCCTAGACGTGTGATTGAGTCCAATAAAATAATAACATCTTGTTTGTGCTCTACCATTCGCTTGGCTTTTTCGATAACCATTTCTGCGACTTGTACATGGCGAGCTGCTGGTTCATCAAACGTACTTGAAATAACCTCACCTTTCACTGTGCGTGACATTTCTGTCACCTCTTCTGGACGTTCATCAATCAACAAAACAATTAAATGACAATCTGGGTTATTAACAGCAATTGAATGTGCCAAATTCTGCATAATCATTGTTTTACCCGCTTTTGGCGGAGAAACAATTAAGCCACGCTGGCCTTTTCCAATCGGAGACACTAGGTCGATAATTCTAGCGGTTAAATCCTCTGTCGTACCATTTCCCATTTCAAGGAATAGACGCTCATTGGCAAACAGCGGTGTTAAATCTTTAAATGCTATTTTGTTTTTTGCGTGTTCGGGTTTTTCATAATTAAGCGTATCAACCTTTAATAAGGCAAAATAACGTTCGTTGTCTTTAGGTGGACGAATTTTCCCTGAAATCGTATCCCCTGTTCTTAAACCAAACCGGCGAATCTGACTGGGTGATACATAAATATCATCAGGGCCTGCTAAAAATGAACCATCTGCCGACCTTAAGAACCCAAACCCATCCGATAAAATTTCAAGGACACCATCGCCATGGATGTCATCGCCTTTTTTTGCTACTTTTTTTAGTATTTGGAATACGGTGTTTTGTTTTATTGATCGCCCGGTGTTATCAACACCTAAGTCTTTAGCAATTTGAAGAATTTCAGTTGCAGGTTTACGCTTCAGTTCAGTTAAATTCATAGAGTCTTTTAGGAGGGTTGTAAATAGGGGAAAGTGCGATCTAAATGTCGCATTAAATTATGTCTTGGTTTTTTTTGAATGTCGCACGTCGCGTGCTAAGAATTTTGTATTACAGGTATAAAGGTAGCACTAAAATACGTCTTCGTCCAGTTTTCTAGACGAAGACGTTGATATTAAACGTTACTATCAATAAATGCTGTCAGTTGAGACTTTGAAACAGCACCTACTTTAGTCGCTTCAACTTCACCATTTTTAAAAATCATTAAAGTCGGAATACCTCTAACGCCAAACCGTCTTGGCATACCAGGGTTTGAGTCAATATCAAGCTTTACCACTTTGACTTTGCCTGCATATTCATCCGCCACTTCGTCTAAAATTGGCGCAATCATTTTGCAAGGCCCACACCATTCTGCCCAAAAATCCACTAATACAGGCTCTGTTACATTAAGCACATCTTGTTCAAAATTATCGTCAGATGTATGTACTAAACTCTCACTCACTATTTTTCTCCAATTTAATTAAAACCATGCGTCCTTAACGTATAAAGGGTACGATAGCTGCTGCATAGCTTAACATGAAATTATTCATGTCTGACATCACTTTTTTGACAACTCACAGGCCCTAAATCAACTCATGGCATCTACCCATTTAACTGAAACACCATTTAACTCGTTAGGGTTATCCGAACAACTTATGCTGGGCCTTAATGACGCGGGGTTCACACACTGCTCACCTATTCAGGAGCAAACCTTACCAATTTCATTAAAATCTAAAGATGTTGCTGGGCAAGCACAAACCGGAACGGGCAAAACCATTGCCTTTTTATTGGCTACCTACCAATGTTTATTAATGGCTGAACCACAAGAAAACCCAAAAGCCGTAAGAGCGTTGATTCTAGCCCCCACTAGAGAGCTGGCCATACAAATCTATAACGATGCAGCGATTATCGGCAAACATACCAATATTAAAATTGGCTTGGCATACGGTGGTACAGATTACGAAAAACAACGAAAAACAATAGAAGATGGCATCGATATTCTTATTGGTACACCTGGCCGGACTATCGATTTTTTCAAACAAAAAGTATTTAATTTAAGAAGTGTAGAAGCATTAGTACTCGACGAAGCAGATAGAATGTTTGACCTCGGCTTTATTAATGATATTCGTTATCTATTACGCCGCCTACCTGAGCCAGAACTTCGCCTTAATATGTTATTTTCAGCCACCTTGTCTTTCAAAGTGACAGAGCTTGCTTATGAACATATGAACGAACCAGAAATGGTGCGTATTGAACCTAAGCAAATTACTGCTAAGCAAGTGGTAGAGCACATGTATTACCCTGCAGACAATGAAAAATTGCCATTACTCGTTATGCTGCTGAATGAGCAAACGCCAGAACGGGCCATTATTTTCATTAACACCAAACATAATGCAGACAAACTCAACCGCACGCTAGAAGGAAACGACTTTAATAGTGCCGTGTTATCTGGCGATGTTCCACAAAACAAACGTCAACGAATTCTCAAAAAATTCCAAGATGGTGAACTACCCATTTTAATTGCAACCGATGTTGCCGCCCGTGGCTTACATATACCCGACGTGACACATGTTTTTAATTTTGATTTGCCTCAAGATGCTGAAGACTATGTTCACCGCATTGGCCGTACAGCTCGGTCTGGCGCTAGCGGTATTGCCATTAGCTTCGCATGCGAAACATACGCTTATTCACTACCTGATATTGAAACCTATATTTCACATAAAATTCCGTTTCAAAATATAGATGCGTCCACATTGCCCAAGCTTAAGCCTGCTACAAAAAAAGCTTACAAACCACCTACAACGCATTCACAAAATAGAAATAAAAAACCTTACAGACGTTAAAGGCCTAACCTTTATTTTATTGGCAATAACTCCCCCAAGTGTTCAACTGCTAAAAAATCATCAACTTGCCTAGATGCCTGAGTACTGTCTGGGCATGCAATAGCCACCAGTTGAGTTAGCCCAAACGTCTCGGCAGATTTCAAAATACTAAGGCTATCGTCTACAAATAAAGTGCGCTCCACCATAAAACCTTCTAGCTGCTGTATACCTTGCCAAAATAACTGATGTTCTTTTGGGTAACCAATGTCATGTGCACAAATAGTCGCATCAAAAAACTCTATCAACCCTGTTTCTTGCATTTTTAATGTCAGGCTATCCATATGCGCATTGGTCACCAATACACAACGAATATCAGCCTGTTTCAACGCCATTAAAAACTCTCGTGTGTACGGTAGCACTTGAATCGTCGCTTTTGCTTGATGTTTAAGCTCTATTATATTGATAGATAACTTTTTACTCCAAAAATCCAAACAATACCAATTCAGCTTACCTTCTTCCTCTTTAAAAATAGGTGCTAACGTCTTAACGGCTTGATCTAACGATACACCCTCTCTTTCAGCATAATATTTAGGCACTAACGTTTGCCAAAAATAATTATCAAACCGTAAGTCTAATAAGGTGCCATCCATATCCAATAAGACAGTATCAATTTTTGACCAATTAATCATTCGAATACCTAACCTCTAGATTACAATGTATCATCCGTTCAATAATTCCTTAAAGATTGATTATGGTAAACCAACTCAGCAAAATTGTTCTTATTATCACTGGCTGCTTAATTCTTTTAGCCTGCCACAAACCTCCTGTTCTAACTAAAGAATTAGCGCTTGCCACCCTCAATTCACCAGACAAACCATCGGGTTATGCGGTTAGCATCGTTACTAATAACCCCAACGCTCATGGCAAAGATGCACGTGGCTGGACGTGTTCAGAGCAACAAACTGTTATTGATGCCAATTTAGCCGAATGTAAAACCTCTGGCCGTTCTGGTGTTTATTTAAAGTTTACAGATGAAGGCGAAAAGCTATTAGTAGGCAAACCATGGGGAGATGCCAATCTTCGAAATGCACGTATTATCGCCGTTATACAACAAGTTCAAACAATTGATGCCATTCGCATGACATCAACAACACAGGCTACTGTAGATTTTACTAGCGCTTATACAGAGCATACCCCTTTCTCTAATTCTCACTTACAAAAGCTCTTGGTATTAGGTGTTCCCCAACAAAAACAAGCTGAATTGATTCTTGAAGATAAAAAATGGGTTCTAAAGTAATTAACTCTACGTCATAGATGAACAAAGCCAAACGCCTAGAGATTTTTAAACGTTTAGCCAAGGCTATTCCAGACCCTGAAACAGAGCTCAATTACAGCTCACCATTTGAGCTGTTGATTTCTGTCATTCTCTCCGCCCAATCTACCGACAAAGGCGTTAACAAAGCCACGGACAAGCTCTACCCTGTAGCTAACACACCTCAAGCAATCTACGATTTGGGTGTCGATGGGCTAAAGCAATACATTAAGACGATTGGCTTGTTTAACACCAAAGGCGCCAACATTATTAAAACCTGCAAAATGTTGGTTGACCTACACGACAGTGACGTACCACAAACTCGTGCGGAGTTAGAAGCGCTACCGGGTGTTGGGCGAAAAACAGCCAATGTTGTACTAAATACTGCTTTTGGGCAACCGACCATGGCAGTTGATACGCATATATATAGGGTAAGCAATCGAACCAACATGGCACCCGGAAAAACCGTGTTAGACGTCGAAAAGAAGCTCGTGAAACATGTTCCATCAGCTTTCTCTATTGATGCCCATCATCTACTCATTTTACACGGTAGATATACATGCGTTGCCCGTAAGCCACGGTGTGGCTCCTGCGTCATTGAAGACCTTTGTGAGTTCAAGAAGAAAGTTATCGACTAATTCATTTCCAGTTCATACACCCCCAGCTATTGTTACTACGCAAATTATTAAAAACAGCTGTAAGATTTTTTATCTTTGCATGGTCTAGTAAATCGCATATAGTTAACAAGTCAGATTTGTCTGAACTTCAATAAGAACTATGGCAAGACGACTAGTTATATAGTTTTAACATTACAATAAAGGACAACATTATGAAAAATTCTACAAAAAAACCATTAGTAGCTGCCATTGGCGCAGCATTCGTAACATCTATGGCTTTCGCTCCTGCTGCTAGCGCAGCTACAAACCCATTTGGTGCAACTGAACTTGAAACAGGCTATATGGTGCTTGCTGAAGGCAAATGTGGTGAAGGCAAATGCGGCGCTAAAGACGGTAAAAAAGCTGACGGCAAATGCGGCGAAGGTAAATGCGGTGGCGACAAAGCTAAAGAAGCTAAATGCGGCGAAGGTAAATGCGGTGGCGACAAAGCTAAAGAAGCTAAATGTGGCGAAGGCAAATGTGGCGCTGATAAAGCGGCAGAAAAAGCAAAAGAAGCTAAATGCGGCGAAGGCAAGTGTGCTGAAGGCAAATGTAGCGGTAAAAAATAAGTTCATATAACAATATGAATAGTACCTATCCAGTTAATGGAGCAGGTCTCGGATTAAGGCGAGCCTTCACGGGCTCGCTCTCTGAGAACCCGCCTAGCAATGTCGATTTTTATGAAATCGTTCCTGAAAATTGGATTCGTATTGGTGGGAAATTTGGCAAACAACTTCGGGCTCTAACTGAGCAGTTTCCATTTGTCACCCACGGTCTATCACTTAGTCTTGGTAGTCCAGATCCAATAGACGTTGAATTTGTTCGCGATATCCGCAACTTTTTAAAACAGCACCAAATCAAAATTTATACTGAACACCTTACTTACTGTAGTGACGGTGGTCATATGTATGACTTAATGCCTATCCCCTTCACTGAAGAAGCGGTTGATTATGTGGCTAATAGAATTATTCAAGTTCAAGATATTTTAGGCGAACAAATCGCCATAGAAAACGCATCGTATTACGCAGCACCCGGCAAAGAAATGGAAGAAATTGATTTCATCAATGCTGTGATTAAAAAGGCAGACTGTAAATTATTACTTGATATCAACAATATTTATGTCAATAGTGTTAACCATTCATACAGTGCCGAAAAATTTCTTAAAGCACTACCTGGTGACCGTATTAGCTATGCACACATAGCCGGCCACTACCATGAATCTGAAGATATTATTATTGATTCTCATGGCACAAAAGTAATTGACCCCGTGTGGAAATTATTAGACACCGCTTACGAACAATTCGGAGTTTTCCCTACACTGCTAGAACGTGATTTAAACATCCCCCCGCTTGCTGACTTACTTGAAGAAGTTGATCTTATTCATCAAGCTCAATCTAATTATGTGTCCCAACAAGAACAAAAACGTGCAACAGGATAACACCCCGTCTTTCATTAAGACGCAGCGCCAATTTACCCAGTATATTCGCGACCCTGATAATTCGCCTAAACCGACGGACATTGAAGAGCGCCGGATGGACATGTACCGCGACCTTCTTTTTGCCAACATTTCAGGCATGCTTAGCGACGGTTTTCCGGTCCTTAAACAAATATTACCAGAGGCCAAATGGACGGCATTGTGCCGAGATTTTTTCTCTCGCCACCAAAGCCACACTCCTTATTTTTCAGAAATCTCCCAAGAGTTTATTCAGTTTTTACAAAGCGAACGACGTGAGAGCAAAGAATCTGAAAATGACTTACCTTTCTTAGTAGAACTCGCGCACTATGAATGGACCGAGTTATTTATCTCCATTGCAGAAGAAAGCGAGGTCCAACATAAAACGATTAAAGACCCACTAAATAAAATACTGACAGTATCCAATACAGCTATGGCAGTGGCCTATACGTACCCTGTTCATAAAATATCACCTGACTATTTGCCTAGTGAAGCGCCTAACGAACCTACTTACCTTGTTGTTTATCGAACAACAGACAATCAGGCTGGTTTTTTGGAAACAACTCCTATGACTCACACCTTACTAGCTTCACTAACTGATAATATTGAATTGACAACAGAAACATTATTAACCCAACTTGCAAATCAATTAAAACATCCGAATCCCGATGTAGTTATACAAGGCGGACTAAGCATTGTGGATGACTTCATTCAACGCGGTATTGTTATTCTTGCTGAGCCTGCTTAAGTACACAAAATCGATTAACGCTTATATTTAGCGCATAAATACTCTAAAGTAATAACGAATCAAGACCAACTTGATTTATATCTATATTCTGAAATAGAATAGCTATATAATTTATTGGAATATATATGATGCGAAAGTTCTTTAAAAGCACATTCAGTAAAGAAATTATTGCTATTTTGGTTATTAAGCTTGCTTTAATTATCGTTATTAAGCTTTTGTGGTTCTCAAACCCGCAACAAGACGTACAACAATCTTTCACCAAAACTCTTTTTGGGGAGAGCATTTCACCTGTTAAAAAGGAAACACCCTAATGTCACCTGATGACGTCATCCAACTATCGAGAATGCAATTCGCCATCACGGCGCTATTCCACTTTATTTTTGTTCCGCTTACGATGGGGCTGTCTTTCCTCTTAGCCATCATGGAATCTGTTTACGTGATGACCGGTAAGCAAATTTACAAAGACATGGTGAAGTTCTGGGGCAAGCTGTTTGCCATTAACTTTGCCATGGGCATTACAACTGGTATCACCTTGGAATTTCAATTTGGTACTAACTGGGCCTATTATTCTCACTATGTGGGCGACGTATTCGGTGTGCCACTAGCCATTGAAGGCATGATGGCTTTCTTCTTAGAGTCGACATTTGTGGGCTTGTTCTTTTTTGGTTGGAATCGACTCAGTAAATTACAACATCTATCTGCCACATGGATGGTTGCTATTGGTTCTAATTTATCAGCACTGTGGATTCTTATTGCGAATGCATGGATGCAGCACCCCGTTGGCGCCGAATTCAACCATGAGACAATGCGAATGGAACTTACCAGCATCGCAGAACTCATTCTAAACCCCGTTGCTCAAGTTAAATTTATCCATACCGTTTCTGCAGGTTATGTAACAGGCTCTATGTTTGTATTAAGCATTTCTGCTTGGTACATGTTGAAAAAACGCGATCTAGCATTTGCACATCGGTCCTTTGCTATTGCTGCCGCATTTGGTTTAGCCGCTATAGGGTCTGTCATCGTTTTGGGTGACGAAAGTGGTTACGAAGCCGGCCAAGTCCAAAAAATGAAACTAGCAGCCGTCGAAGCTGAGTGGGAAACCGAAGAAGCACCAGCAGCCTTCACCGTATTCGGCTTCCCTGATCGTGAAGCACAAGAAACACATAACGCTGTCAAGATTCCCTATTTATTAGGCATTATAGCCACCCGTTCATTTGATGAAGAAGTTAAAGGCATTAAAGACCTGGTTGCCGAAAACAAAGCGAGAATTCGTGAAGGCATACATGCTTACCGCCTATTAATGGCACTTAAGAGTGGCACAGCAAGCGACGTTGATGAAGCCTCCTTTGAACAAATCAAAGAACATCTAGGCTATGGATTATTGCTTAAAAAATATACCGACAATGTTGTTGATGCAACTGAAGAACAAATACAACTAGCAGCGTTAGATACGGTACCTAATGTCCCTGTTCTATTCTGGACATTCCGTGTAATGGTTGCATCAGGGATGTGGATGTTACTGGTTTTTGGGCTTTCATTTATCTATTCAAACACCAAAAAACATATTTCTGAACGCCCTTTGATACTCAAGTTGGCATTGTATTCTCTGCCGCTGCCTTGGGTTGCCTCTGAAGCTGGCTGGATTGTTGCTGAATACGGTCGTCAACCTTGGAGTATAGGTGGTATTTTACCCACCAACTTAAGTACTTCTACGCTCACTGCTAATGACTTATATTTCAGTTTAACCGGGCTTATTCTGTTTTATACCTTACTGTTTGTTGTCGAAATGTTTTTAATGCTTAAGTACACCCGACTTGGGCCCAGCTCGTTACACACTGGCCGGTACCATTTTGAAAAACTAGAAAAAGCGGAGAAATAAATGCTTGAACTAGAAACATTACAAATTATTTGGTGGGTACTCATTTGCGTTCTATTCACCGCATTTATGCTCACAAGCGGCTTCGATACAGGTATTGGCATCATTCTTCCCTTCGCTGCTAAAACTGATACCGAACGTCGTATTTTAATCAACGTGCTTGCACCACACTGGGATGGCAATCAAGTATGGTTGGTACTTGCCATAGGCGCAATTTTTGCAGCTTGGCCAGTCATATATGGCACCTCCTTTTCCCTGTTTTACTTTCCTTTAATGTTGGCTCTTTTTTGTTTATTTTTTAGACCATTAGGGTTTGACTATCGTGGCAAAATTGATGACCCACGCTGGCGTGAATTTTGGGATTGGGGTATTTTTGTTGGAAGCATTTTCCCTACATTTTTCTTAGGGGTCATCATTGGTAACCTGTTTATTGGCTTACCTTTTTCAATGGATGAGCTTCATCGTGCCATGGTTAGCACTACATTTATAAGCCTTTTCAATCCGTTCGCTATCCTTTCAGGCATTTTCTGTACTAGTTTGTTAATTTTACATGGCGCAAGCTACTCAAAAATGCGTACAGATGAGGCTTTAAATACGCGCCTTGCCAAATTCATCAAGGCATCCAGCTTGGCTTCATTAATAAGCTTTATTCTTATGGGGCTCCTGCTTTGGCAGATTATGGATGGCAACACTATCAATACAACTGCGTTGGTTGAAACAACAAAAGCCGGTTGGCTTAACAACTACCAACTTTATCCAAATTTGATCATCGCACCTATAGTTGGAATTTTTGGGTTAGCTACTGCTTATCTATTTTCAAACAACTTTCCACTATTAACATTTTTATCTAGCTGTATCGCCATCATTGGCGCAATAGTAACGGCTGCCGGATCGTTGTTTCCGTTTATCGTTCCATCATCAATCGCCTTGCAAGATAGCCTGACCATCTTTAACGGTAGCTCTAGCAGTTATGCTTTACAAGTCATGTCTATAGCAGCTGCTTTTTTTATACCTATTATTTTTATTTACACAGCATGGTGTTATAGAAAACTATGGGGTAAATTAACCACTCGTTTTATTCGCGAAAACGATCACTCACTTTATTAGGAGACTCGCTTATGTGGTATTTCACTTGGATACTAGGCGCGCTATTGGCCTGTTCTTTCGGTATTATCAATGCTTTATGGCTGGAAAATAACGATATTCTGGAACATGAGGATACTAATGACTCTGATGAAGACAGACGTATTAGCGAAAGAAGAAAGAATTCACCTTAAGCACATCAAGCGTAGTACGACTGTTCATTCGTACTACAACATAAGAACCGTATGAGCTATATCACTTGTTTTTTTAGCGTTATAAACTCACGTCATTGAAAGTAAAACATTTCCATTAACAGAGCTAGCTACCAACAGGGTAAAAGTGTAATACCAGCAAAAATCAAAAACATTTTCGCTGAACTCAACGATATAATACACAGCTAATCCATTAGCCAATACCAATATGAGTAACCCTTCTCTTTTTGACCAAGCACAACAACGTATTCCTGGTGGCGTTAATTCGCCTGTCCGGGCTTTTAAAGGCGTTGGTGGTGACCCTGTTTTTATTGACCGCGCTAACGGTGCTTACATTACCGATACGAACGGTACACAATATATCGACTATGTCGGTTCATGGGGCCCAATGGTATTAGGGCATAGCCACCCTGATGTCATCAACGCCGTTAAGTTAGCGGCTGAAAAAGGCCTGAGTTTTGGCGCACCCACTATTATTGAAACCATGATGGCGGAGAAAGTCTGCGCACTTGTGCCTGTCTCTTATACACATCTGACGCTGCCGACGAATAGAGAGGTGTAGA
>OJHG01000581.1_pt1 | contig 16037 bp, 9 predicted proteins | sample 1594761 | NCBI WGS metagenome assembly OJHG01 (sample SAMN05416786, study PRJEB24817) | seawater metagenome | isolation source: Sea water | place: Canada:Atlantic | collected 2013-07 | reverse complement strand
CGAGATGCTCAGGAGTCTCGTGGGCTCGGAGATGTGTATAAGAGACAGTCCTTAGTTAAATTTACATAGTCTTGTGTGTATATATGACGATCTTTCTCTATCACTAAAGTTGTTTCTTTTACCTCTTTCTGATAAAAAGAAAATTCTAACATACTTCTTTTTATTTCTGAATTCTCAGTACCTCTAACTCTACACACCCTATTTAAAAATAATCTATATTTTCCAGCTAAGCTTACAAAAACTACTTCTTCCTTAAAAGGGATAATAATTGTGAAAACACCTGAATCTGAGAGTATTTTTGATGTACCTTCTAATAAATCCTTAAATGACAACGCAGAAGTGAATCTGGCTGTATTTCTTGATGTATTATTAGTCTCAAAATTATCATTATAAAATGGTGGATTTGAAATAATAAGGTCATATTCTTGTTCCTCTTCATTCATTTCCTCTGAATAATCTTGAAAAGAGCTATGATAGCAAAATAAGCGATCAGACCAATCTGATTTTTCAAAATTAGCAACATTCTGTTCATATGCATTAGGGTCAATCTCAACTGCATCAATAGTTTCAGCATCACTACGTTGAGCCATCATCAAAGACACTAAACCAGTTCCTGAACCCACATCTAAAATAGTATCTGGATATGTTTCTAATGAACACCAAGCTCCTAAAAGTACGGCGTCTGTACCTACTTTCATAGCCGTTTTATCTTGATCAATGGAAAACTTCTTAAAATGAAATGGTTTATTCATTATAAATTATATTTTCAAAAGTAAACGTTTTATAAATTCAAAAATGAAAAACCCGCAACTATCGTTGCGAGTTTCTTTTGCAGAGAGGAAGGGATTCGAACCCTCGATACCCTTGAGAGGTATACACACTTTCCAGGCGTGCGCCTTCGACCACTCGGCCACCTCTCTAATTCAAATACAAATCAATTAACCCTTCAGGGGTCTCTACATGTACTTGTTTGTTTTTTCTGTCTATCTTTTTAATAAAATCATCTATCATTGGTATAAAAATCTCTACATCACCTTTCTCTATCTCAAACATAGGTTGTGCAGCTTTGTCATTAATATACACTAACACACCAACGTCTCCGTGAACTGCATCAATTATAGTAAAACCAATAATTTCATGAAAATAGAATTGATCACCTTGTAACTTGGGTAATAAATCTAATGGAAGATAAATTCCGGCTTTCATAATAAAATCTGCCTCTTCCTCGGTATTTACCCCATCAAAATGAACACGCAACATGGTGCTTCTACTCAAAGAACTTTTTTTAATGAAAAATGGAACCAGATTGCCTCCTAAGTCGACAAATACTGATTCCATATCTCTATACAGTGCTGGTTCGTCTGTATCTAATTTGATAACAACCTCACCTTTAAAACTGTGTTTTTTAACGATTTTGCCTAAATAAAAACAATCTTCTTTATGCATCTCGTTGAAAGTTTTGCTTATTCAGCAGAGTCTTCTTTTTTCTCTTCTGTAGCCTCAGGAGCCGCTTCTGCAACAACCTCTTCAGCAACTTCTGCTTCTGGAGCTACTTCTGCAACCTCTTCTACAACTTCTTCTACAACTTCTTCAATAGCTGCAGCAACTCTAGCTTCATTAACAGCTTTTTCTGCTTCTAATGCTTTTGCTTTTACATCTAATTTAGCTTTTGCTACGGTTTCTTCTTTAGAAGCAACTTTTCCTGCTTTTTGATCTACCCAAGCTTGAAATTTCTCTTCAGCCTGCTCTTCAGTTAAAGCACCTTTTCTTACACCACCAACTAAATGATTTTTTAGCATGGCTCCTTTGTAAGATAAAATTGTTTTTGCAGTATCTGTTGGTTGCGCTCCATCTTGCAACCATTTTACAGCACCATCAATATCTAAATTAACAGTAGCTGGATTGGTGTTAGGATTATAAGTTCCTAATTTTTCTAAGTAACGACCATCTCTTTTAGCTCTTGCATCTGCTGCAACGATCCAATAAAATGGCTTTCCTTTTTTACCGTGTCTTTGTAATCTAATTTTTACTGACATTCATTTAATTTTTAAAGGTTCTCGACCTTGATTATTAATAATCTTATCATCTCGTGATAAGTGGGCGCAAATGTACGAAGTTTTTTAATATTTAGGAACTAAAAATACAATATCCTAAAAAGTAACATTTAGAACTAAAAAAGCCCCTAATGGGGCTTTAAATACTACTTTACAAATTCTTCAAAAGTTTTAAATTTCATGTCCTTTTTAAATTTTGCTTTTTTCAAAATCTTAGCATATAATTTTTTTGAATTATTAAAACGATCTTCAATAATACTCAGATATTCTAATTCAGAATTGGATGGCTTATCGTAAGTACTGGCAATTTTACTATATAATTCAGACATTTTTTCTCGTAATTGTGGTTCTGAAGAGCCTACATAATTATCACCTGTAGTTACAACTAGTGTTTCTTTTAATGTATTTAAAGAAGTCACTATTTTCTTTTTCTTCAACTCTGATGCCTTCACTAAGACTTCATCTAGCTCATAAACCATGTATGCTAATTCTTGCATCATATCATACATTTTCATGGTAGTTGAATGTTTAAAAGATCTATCTTCTGAACTTAGTGTTGATTTTGGATCATATATTACTTCAAAGTTGTGCTCATAGGTGTCTTTTCCTTTTTTAAGAACTGCTTTGTATTTACCAGCCTCTACCAAAGGTGAAGTAAAACCTCCGAAACTAAACGTCTTTCCTTTGGCTACTTTTGGATTTCTTATTCTGTAATTCCAATTAACAATATTAATTCCTTTAGATTTTCCAGGACCTAAACTAGAAATTACGCTACCGTTCATATCTTGAACTTCCATTGTCATTTTCCCAAATGTGTGACGTTTTTTTAAAAAATATTTAAGTTGAACTGATCTGCTAGGATTGGCTCCAACAAACTGTGTTTCGGCTCCAAAACTACCTGCAAAACTACCTTCTTCATAAATAACAGTTGGCTTATTTTCAAAGAAATGTAATTTTTTTTCTAGTACTTCATCAGTTAATTCTCGTAAGGGAGAAATATCATCAATAATGATAATACCTCTTCCATGTGTACCCATTACTAAATCATTTGTTTTTTTCTGTAAATCAATAAAATGAACAGCAACAGAAGGCATGTTGTTGGTAAACTTTTGCCATGTACTACCTCCATCTATAGTTATATACAATCCAAATTCTGTTCCTAAAAATAATAAATTTGGGTTCTTGTAATCTTCTTGAATATTTCTTACAAATCCAACAACATCATCAGAAATTATATTCTTCCAGGTTGTTCCAAAGTCTGTAGTTTTATAGGCATATGGTTTCATGTCATTCATTGTATGACCGTCAAAAACTGCATATGCTGTTCCTTTTTCAAAAACACTTGCTTCTATATGATAAGTCCAAGTATTTTTTGGCAAACCAATAATATTACCAGATGTATTGGTCCATGTTTTACCTCCATCTTGTGTTACCTGAACATTTCCATCATCTGTACCAACCCAAATAACATTTTCATCTAAGGTAGATTCTGCTATGGTAAATATTGTAGTATGATTTTCTGCTCCAGAATTATCCATAGACAATCCTCCAGAATTTTCTTGTTGTTGCTTCGTTGGGTCATTTGTGGTTAAATCTGGTGAAATAATTTTCCATGTATCTCCCATATCTTCAGACTTATGAACAAACTGACTTCCCATATAAAAACGATCTGGCTGATGAGTACTAACGGCCATTGGAGCATTCCAGTTAAATCTTAATTTAGGAAATCCCTTTTGAGGCAAAGGCTGAATAGTTTTTACTCTTTTATTAGCTACATCAGACCTCCAAACATTTTCTGCTCCTTGCATTTCTGAATAAATAATATTCTTTGTTGGATGCTTTAACACTCTAAAACCGTCTCCTGCTCCAACAGAATTCCAATCTCTAGCATTAATTCCTCCTGGAGAACTAGACGGACCATACCAAGAACCATTGTCTTGTAAACCTCCATATATATTATAGGGCTCCTCATTATCTACACTAATGTGATAAAACTGAGATATTGGTAAGTTTTCTACAATTTCCATTGTTGTTCCTCCATTCCAAGAACGGTAGACTCCACCGTCTGTTCCTGCGTACATTCTATCAGAATTGTGAATATCAAAAGTAATATCATGAATATCACTATGCATATTGCCAAGATCTTTAAATGTTTTTCCTCCATCTCTAGATATTGAACCACTTAAACCACCTTTAACTACAACATCAGGGTTTTTAGGATCTACAACTATTCTTGAAAAATAAAACGGACGAACCGTAATTCCAAAGTCATTGTTTAATTGTTTCCAATTAGCTCCTGCATCATCACTTCTATACAATCCTTTTCTTTCTGCTTTTTCTGCTTCTATAACAGTATACAAGATGTTAGAATCTGATGGAGCTACAGCAACTGCAAGCCTTCCCAAATCACCTTCTGGAAAACCTGTATGGATTTTATTCCAAGTTTTACCTCCATCTATAGATTTGTGTAATGCACTATTTTTACCTCCTGATTGAAAAGACCAACCTGTTCGTCTAAATTCCCACATAGACGCATATAATATGTTAGAATCATTAGGATCCATTGTCAAATCTGCACAACCTGTTGTTTGATCGGTGTAAAGTATTTTATCCCATGTTATACCTCCATCTAATGTTTTAAAAACACCTCTTTCTTCACTATCACCCCACAAAGCTCCCAAAACTCCTACATAAATCTCTTTAGAATTAGTTGGATTCACAATAATATTTGAAATATGTTCAGATGAATCAAAACCTAGCTTAGTCCAGTTAGAACCACCATCAACAGATTTATACATACCATCACCAACAGAAATGCTATTTCGTGTCCAAGTTTCACCAGTTCCAACATAAATGGTATTGTCTGGATCATTAGGATCTAAAGCAACAGCTCCAATGGATTGACAATACTCATCAAAAATTGGATTAAATGTTGTCCCTCCATCATTTGATTTCCAAACACCACCTCCAGCAGTACCTGCGTAAATAATTCTATTATTTGTTGGGTGATTCTCTAAGTCGTTAATTCTACCACTCATTAAGGCAGGTCCAATTTGCCGTGCAGAAATATCACCAAATAATTGTTTTGCTTTGATAGGTGCTTTTTTTTGCGCTTCTATATTTATGGAAGAAAATAGCGCCAATAGAAAAGCTATTGATATAAGTTTTTTCATGATAACAAAATTTTTTAATTAATGAATTGAGTTACTCTTTTTCAACAATTTCTTCAGGAAAAGCAAACTCTTTCTCATCTACTGTTGGGTTTAACTCAATCTTACTAATTGAAATTGGAGCACCAGGCTGTCCTTTTACACCCTGTGTCATTGAAAAAGGAAAGTATAGTCCATCAACTTCATCGTAATCACTCATAGTAGCTTCAGACATCATCCCTTTTGCAGGTCCTGATTTAATTTCACTTTGTACTGCAATAGGAACAAAATTTTCAGTATCAAAAAAGTAAAAAGTAATATTTTCTTCTTTTATACCATCAATAGTAATAGGCTCTTTTGTTAATTTTATTTTAAACGTTTCTGCACCATCAATAGTTTCTTTTCCTAAAAGTTCTATTGCATATCCTTTTTCTTTATAGTCTATAAAAGAATCTGGAAAATCATTCATATCTAGCTTCATGTTTTCCGTGGTTTCTTCATCACTCTTTTCGGCTTTCATTGTCATAAAATTATGACCCCACAAAGTTTCTCCATCAAAAACTCCTTGCTTCATCTCTTTTCCTTGAAAATTAATAACTGTCATTTGCTTTCCGTCACTCATTTGAATGATCTCTAGTGGAATTTCCATCCCTTGTTGATTTATTTTAGCAGTCATTTTAACACCTTTAACTTTCTTTAATTTTTCTAAGCCACCAATGTTCTCAAAATAATTTGCTATGATTTCGTCGGCAGTTTGAGCATTTACAGAAATACTAGTAGCAATGGCAACAACAAATAATAGAATTTTTTTCATCTTTATATTTTTATAAGTTTAGTAATTAATTAGACAACTAAAATACATATTTGTTACATGAATTATATTAAAATAGGAAACTTTCATTAATTTTAGTCTTTCATTATGAAGTGTATAAAAAACAGTCTTATTAAAGGAACGCATGTTAAACCCATAGTTTCTGATTTGTATTATCATAAAACAAACACAAGAAAACCGCTTGTTATTTTTTGTCATGGATATAAAGGATACAAAGATTGGGGTGCTTTTGATCTTATGTCTTCTAGCTTTTTAGAAGCAGGTATTGCTCTCTTAAAATTTAACTTTTCTCATAATGGGGGCACGCCAGAACAACCTATAGATTTTCCAGACTTAGAAGCCTTTGGAAACAATAATTATATGATAGAGTTAGATGACTTAGAAAGCGTCATTAACTGGGTTAGTACTGCTGAAGAATTTAAAGATGAGATAGATATTAATAATATCATCTTAATTGGGCACTCTAGAGGTGGTGCTATTGCTATCTTAAAAGCTTCGGAAGATGCAAGAATTAAAAAACTCATTACCTGGGCTGCTGTCTGCGATCTCAATAGATCTATGTTTGAACAAGGAGCTGAATTAGAACAATGGAAAAAAGACGGCGTCTTGTATATAGTTAATGGGAGAACCAAACAAAAAATGCCTCATTATATACAATTTTACCATAATTATAGTAAAAACAAAGAACGTTTAGATGTTAAGAAAGCAGTAAAACAACTAAGTATTCCGCAGCTAATATTTCATGGAGAGGGAGATCTTGCAGTTCCAGTAATACATGCAAAAAATTTACATCAATGGAATTCGGCTAGTGAATTAATGTTACTCCCAAAAGCCAATCATGTTTTTGGAGCCTCACAACCCTGGCTTGAAGATAAATTACCTGAAGATTTTAGCATTGTTTTAAAGAAAACTATTGACTTTATTAACAAGTCTTAATTGTTAATAAAACCGAATAACTCTTCGCGTATTTTCCCGGCTCTTTTTAGTACTTTTATACTACTAATTTCTATACAAGAAATCCGCAACTATGTACTTAATTTTTGATACGGAAACCACTGGGTTGCCAAAGAGTTGGAACGCTCCTATGACCGATACAAACAACTGGCCAAGATGCGTTCAAATTGCATGGCAGTTGCATGACAATATGGGAAACATCATAGAACACCATGATTTTCTTCTTCAACCAGACGGTTTTAATATTCCGTATGATGCAGAACGTATTCACGGAATTTCTACAGAATTAGCTCAAGAACAAGGAATTTCATTGCAAGAAGGACTACAACTATTTAATGAAGTTTTACAAAAAACAACTTTTATTGTAGGTCAGAATTTAAACTTCGACCTTAATATTATGGGCTGTGAATTTCATAGATTGGGGGTTGCAAGTAACCTAACATCGCTTCCTATTTTAGACACCTGTACAGAACATACGGCACAATTGTGTCAAATACCTGGAGGTCGTGGCGGAAAATTTAAACTACCCACCTTAACAGAATTACACAAGCATTTATTTGGGGTAGGTTTTGGAGATGCTCACAATGCTACTGCAGATGTTGAAGCAACCACAAGATGTTTCTTAGAATTAATTCGTTTGCGAGAATTCTCTAAAGAGAAATTAGATGTTGATGAATCATATTTTCAGAATTTTTCGGAAGCCAATCCAAAACCTATTGAGGTTATTGGTTTAAAACACATCAATCTTAAAAAAGAAAGTGAAAAAATTAGAAAGCGCCTTGCGTCTCTAAAAGAAACCAAAACAACCACTACTACCTCAGCCGGATTGTCTGAATTAGAAAACGTTAAGTTTGCTCATTTACATAATCATACACAATTTTCTGTATTACAATCTACCATTCAAATTGGAAATATTGTAAAAGCAGCAGCCAAAGACAATATGTCTGCTATTGCTTTAACAGATACAGGAAACATGATGGCTTCTTTTCATTTTGTGAGCGCTATTTTAAAACATAACAAACAAGCATTTGCCAAAAATGAGATCTCAGAAGAAAATGGCGAAGCTGCAGAAGAAACCATTCTAAAACCTATTTTAGGATGTGAGTTTAATGTTTGTGAAGACCACTTAGATAAGAAAAGAAAAGACAATGGCTATCAAATTGTTTTGCTGGCTAAAACCAAAAAAGGGTATCACAACCTTGCAAAAATGTCTTCCATTGCTTTTGTTAATGGATTCTATTATGTGCCAAGAATAGACCGTAAAGTTATTGAGCAATACAAAGAAGACATCATTGTATTAACAGGAAACACCTACGGTGAAGTACCTAGTAAAATATTAAATGTTGGAGAAAAACAGGCAGAAGATGCCCTAATTTGGTGGAAAGAACAGTTTGCCGATGATTTCTACATTGAACTAATGCGACATAACCAAGAAGATGAGCGCATTGTAAATGAAACGCTCTTAAAGTTTGCCGAAAAACACGCTGTTAAAGTTGTTGCAACCAATAACATATTTTACCTCAACAAAGAAGATGCCAATGCCCATGATATTTTACTCTGTGTAAAAGAAGGTGAAAAACAGGCAACTCCTAAAGGAAAAGGAAGAGGCTACAGATATGGCTTACCTAATGATGAATACTATTTCAAATCTACGGAAGAAATGAAATTATTGTTTGCAGATATTCCTAAAGCCATTAGTAATATTCAGGAAATTGTAGATAAAATAGAGGTATTTTCATTGGCTCGTGATGTATTATTGCCTGCTTTTGATATTCCAGATAAATTTCAAGCCAAAGAAGATGAAGATGATGGTGGAAAAAGAGGTGAAAATGATTACCTAAAGCATCTTACTTTTATTGGAGCGAAAAAACGCTATGGAGAGATTACAGAAGCTATTAAAGAACGTTTAGATTTTGAATTAGGAGTTATTGAAAATACAGGATATCCAGGGTATTTCTTGATTGTAGAGGATTTTATAAGAGAGGCCAGAAAAATGGATGTTTCTGTTGGTCCTGGGCGTGGTTCTGCAGCTGGTTCTGTAGTGGCTTATTGCCTTTGGATTACCAATATTGACCCGATTAAATACGATTTACTTTTTGAGCGTTTTCTAAATCCAGAGCGTGTATCTATGCCAGATATTGATATAGATTTTGATGATGAAGGAAGAGGTAGAGTGATAGATTATGTAATTAATAAATATGGTGCCAATCAGGTTGCTCAAATTATTACCTACGGAACAATGGCCGCTAAATCGTCTATTAGAGATACCGCTAGAGTACTAGATTTACCTTTATTTGAGGCAGATAGAATTGCCAAATTAATACCAAATATTAAACTAAAAGATATTTTTGGAACAGACGATAAAAGCAAAGGGAAAATTGCTGCATTACGTTCTGAAGAAAAAGACATGGTTAATGAGTTAAGAGTCATGTCTGAAGGAAATGGGATAGAATCAGAAACCATTAACAAAGCAACTATTCTAGAAGGTTCTGTTAGAAACACAGGAACTCATGCATGTGGGGTAATTATTACACCCTCAGATATTACCAACTTTGTACCTGTTGCTTTAGCAAAGGACTCCGATATGTATGTAACTCAGTTTGACAATTCTGTAGTGGAAAGTGCAGGGTTATTAAAAATGGATTTCTTAGGATTAAAGACCCTAACCTTAATAAAAGATACTGTAAAAATTGTAAAAGCGCGCCATGGAGTTCTATTAGATCCTGAAACGTTTCCGTTAGATGATGTAAAAACATACGAATTATTTCAACGTGGAGAAACCATTGGAATTTTTCAATACGAATCGCCAGGAATGCAAAAACACATGCGCTCTTTAAAACCAACTGTTTTTGGAGATTTAATTGCCATGAATGCCTTGTATAGGCCGGGTCCTATGGAATATATTCCTTCCTTTATTAATAGAAAGCACGGAAAGGAAGATATTGAGTATGACTTACCAGCTATGGAAGAATATTTAGCTGAAACCTATGGTATTACAGTATACCAAGAACAGGTAATGTTGCTCTCTCAAAAACTTGCTAATTTCACCAAAGGTGAAGCTGATGTTCTTAGAAAAGCAATGGGGAAAAAACAGGCAGCAGTCTTAGCTAAAATGAAGCCTAAGTTTATAGAACAAGCAGGAGAAAAAGGTCATGAGGCAGAGAAACTAGAAAAAATATGGAAAGATTGGGAAGCTTTTGCATCGTATGCTTTTAATAAATCTCACTCTACCTGTTATGCGTGGATTGCCTACCAAACAGCCTATTTAAAAGCTCACTACCCTGCAGAATATATGGCTTCTGTATTGTCTAATAACATGAATGATATTAAGTCTGTTTCATTTTTTATGGAAGAATGTAAATCTATGGGCTTAGAAGTTTTAGGACCAGATGTAAACGAATCTTATCTAAAATTTTCTGTAAATAATCAAGGAGCTGTTCGTTTTGGAATGGGAGCTATTAAAGGTGTGGGTAGTTCTGCTGTAAAAGCAATTATTAAAGAGCGAAAAGAAAACGGACATTTTACATCAATTTTTGATGTAACCAAAAGAGTAGATTTACGTGCTGCCAATAAAAAAGCCTTTGATGGTTTAATTTTAGCTGGTGGTTTTGATTCTTTTTCTAGTACACACAGAGCTCAATATTTTGCTGAAGATGAAAAAGGACAAACTTTTATAGAGAAAGCTATTCGATATGGAAATAAATACCAAGAAAATTTAAACTCAGCTCAGGTATCGTTATTTGGTGAAGCTTCTGATGTTCAATTTCCAGAGCCAGAAATTCCTGAATGTGACGTTTGGGGAAATATGGAAGAGCTTGCCAAAGAAAAAGAAGTGGTAGGTATTTATATTTCTGCTCACCCTCTAGATGATTTTAAAAATGAACTAAAGTTTTGCAATGCAAGTGTTGCTCACTTTAAAGGAGATTTACAAAAATATGTGGGCGCTAATTTAGTTTTTGCAGGGATTATTACAGAAGTTCAGCACCGAGTATCAAAAGCCGGAAAAGGATGGGCATCTTTCTTTATTGAAGATTACTTAGACAGTTTTGAGTTTCGGATTTTTGGAGAAGATTACTTAAAGTTTAAGCACTTTTTTGTGCCTAATTCTTTCTTATTTGTAAGAACTACCATTCAAAAAGGATGGGTAAATAAAGAGGGTGTAGAAGGTGATGCAAGATTAAAATTTACAGAGTTTAAATTGCTACATGATGTCATGGATGATTTATGCAAAAAAGTAACCATAAAAATACCTATTGAAGAGGTGCATGAAAAATCTATACAAAATTTTGATACCTTATTTAAAGCACATGAAGGAAAGCAATCATTACGGTTTGTGATCTATGATGTGGCAGAAGAAATAGAATTAGATGTTCCTAGCAGAAATACCAAAATAAAAATTAGTGGTGAGCTCTTAAAAATACTTGAAGACCAACATGTTAATTTTAAATTAAATTAGGCAGTTAGCTCGGTAAAAAGAGTTTCTAAACGTTGGTTTTTTGAACTTAATTCTAAGATTTTTAAACCATTTTCTTGTGCAAAATCAAAAATAACAGGCCTCATGTCTTCTGAAGATTGAAAACTTAGATACCAGGTATTATCAAAGTTATTTTTATAGGTTTTTAAATTTGGAAGCTTTTGAATAAACTGCTCTTCGAGCTTATAATCAAACGTAACTTCTATAATTTGTTCATTGCTTTGTTTGAGATCTTTCATAGATGCATCTAGAAGCAATTCTCCTTTTTTAATAATAATGACTCTATCGCAAACAGCCTCTACTTCTTGCATGATATGAGTAGAAAATAAAATTGTTTTCTCTTTTCCTAAGTCTTTAATTAAAGTTCTTATTTCTTGGAGTTGGTTTGGGTCTAATCCTGTGGTTGGTTCATCTAAGACTAACACATCTGGATTGTGTAAAATAGCTGCTGCAATACCAACCCGTTGTTGGTATCCTTTTGAAAGCTGGCCTATTTTCTTATGAACTTCTGGCGTAAGCCCCACGGTTTTAATAACTGTGGCAATCGTTTCTTTTGAAACCTTAAAAATAGCTGCTTGAAACTGTAAATATTCCTTTACGTACATCTCTTGGTACAAGGGGTTTTGTTCTGGAAGATATCCTATGGTAGCCTTTGCCTCTATTGGGTTTGTTAACACATTAATTCCAGACACAAAAACAGTTCCTTTACTTGGTGAAATATAGCCTGTTAAAATCTTCATCATGGTAGATTTTCCAGCACCATTTGGCCCTAAAAACCCAATAATTTCTCCTTTTTTAGCAGAGAAACTTATTTCTTTTAACGCTAATTGAGTTCCGTAAGATTTTGAAACAGCTTGTACTTCTATAGACATAGAACAAAAGTAATTTATTTAATGTTATAACATCGTCTATTTAATGTTAGTTCAATAAAAAAGCTGTCTTTTCAGACAGCTTTTTTATATTTTTATAAGCATACAGAATTCTGAAATCTTATTCTATCACTAATTTTCTTGTAGTTTGTTTGCTTCCGTTTTTAATTTTTAATAGATACAATCCTTTGGCTGTATTTTTAAATGAAATACTTTCAGAAAATCTTGCTGCAACATCAGAAAACTGCATCTCTCTTACCAATCTACCAGTAAGATCAAATAATTGAAGTTTTACCGGTGCTGTTGATGCTGTTTCAAATTGTAAGTTGAAATTTCCATTAGACGGGTTTGGGTATAAATTAAAACCTTCAAAAGAAACGTCTTTAATAGAAGCTGTTGCATCTAAAACCTCTACAGTATAATCTTCAACCTCAGCATCTTGATCAGTCATACAAGAAGTTGGGTCTGAACTGTACCTTGTAGAAACTCTCATGGTTGTAGAACCTAACAGAGCATCTGATGGTATTGTGATAGATAATGGACTTTCTGTTGTTGGTAAATTGGTTTCATTAATAGCTGTTCCCAAGTCATATTCTTCATTGGCATCATCAAAATCACAATCTTGATTCCAATCTATCCAGACCAAAGTATGAACTGTATAGTCTCCATCAGTATTAACTTGAACTGTTAAATCATGAATTTCATCTGCTTTTACACCTGTACTAATATCTGTATAATCACTATAGGGTCCTGGCTTACCAGAAGAATTATCAATAGTATTAAAAACCACTCTTGTTGTACTTGTTTCGTAAGAAGTATTTCCAGTAGATACACACACAGAACAATTTTGTGTTGTAAAAGAACTTATTGATGAAAAATTTCCATCTCCACAACTATTTTTAGCTTTTACTCTCCAGTAATAAGTAGTCGATTGATCTAAAGAGGCTTCAGTATAAGAATTTGTTATTACATTTTCATTTACTAAAATTGAACTAAACCCAGAGTCAGTAGCAATTTCTATATCATAAGAACTTGCATTTGAAATTTCATCCCATCTAAAAGTAGGTGATAAAGCTACTCCACTACCACTATTACTTGGCGATGTTAATGTTGGAGTTTCTGTCAACTCTAAAAATACTGAAAAATCTGCATCTGCATTTTTAACAATAGCTCCAGATGTCCCTGTAATTTGAAAATTATAAGTTCCTACATTTAAAGAACCAATATTACTTAGAGTTAATGATATGTTTGTTCCATCTTGACTCGCTGTATCTGAACTAAAAGATGCATTTACACTAGTTGGTAATCCATTAACTGAAAAGATTGTAGTACCTGTAAAACCTAAAAATGTATTATATATAAAATTATAAATCACATTATTTGGAGAACATACTTCAACAGATGGTTGAGCAACTGAGACAGCAAATTCCGATTCTTGTAAAGAGAAATTAGTTGAATTAACAGCATAAAAAATATTTTCATTTCCTTCTACCATGACTCTTAATTGATCAGAATCTCCATCAGCTGGAGGTACAGAAAAAGTATGACTTCCGTCATTAGCAGCATTGCTTGCTGCTAAAAATGGAAATGTTAAGCCTCCATCTGTAGATAGATAGATGTTAACTGAAGGAGTATTTACACTCCCTCCATCTGTTCCTGCTACATCCCAAGTTACTGTTTGGCTTTCACCAACATTCCATGTTTCATTTGTAGTTTGTGAAGTTACTGCAAATGGTCCTGAACTCCCATCTACAGTTACTGTCATGAAATCAAAATCTGATTGTGGAAATTGTCCTGTTCCATTGGCTTCAGACCTATCACGAACCGTAAGAGCAAAATTTAATGAGCGTGCAACAGTTGATACAGTTTCCCATGAAGTGTTGTCAACTGTTTCTAAAGGATTAGACTCTGTTAATTCGCCCGATAAAACTCTAGATTTTGTAGGCATATATCTTGTTGGATTTGTAGTTGGAGGCCTGGATCTCCATACTGCACCAGTTGTTTTAGTAGGCCCAAAAGAACCACTAGTAGTTGTTCCTGAATCTACTTGTTCCCAAGTATATGTTAATACATCTCCCTCATCTGAATCGGTAGCTGAACCTACTAATTTAAAAGCAGTTCCTTGCGGAATAGTATAATCGTCTCCAGCATTTGCTGTGGGTGGATTATTTGAAATAACTGTTGAAGTCCAACATGTTCTATTATCTAAATTATTCAAAACTTGATTGATAGTTCCATAATGAAAATATGGATCACTGTGATCTTGAACATCATTAGGCCCTGTGATGCCTGCATAGCCCATGATTGTAGTTCCACTGCCTGGTTCATAATTCACACCAGTACCCTCACTACTTTGAGAAAAGGTGTGATTCCCTCCCATTTGGTGACCAATTTCATGAGGTACGTAATCAATATCAAAAAAATCATCCATATTAGGCCCACCATCATTGTCTGTAAACGAGTGCGATGAAAAACCGCTTCCTTTTTGTCCGTCTACACATACACAACCAATACAACCAGCATTTCCATTATTACTTCCATAATTAAATAAATGTCCAATATCATAATTTGATTCACCTACAACAGAAGTTAAGGTAGACTGTAATTGACTATTATAGCTACCTGTATATGGGTCTGTTGATGCGGAAGGATAAATAATTTCTGTTCCTGTAACTAGTTGAAATGTAACAGCCATGTCTACTTCAAAAACTTCATTTGATCTATTCAATGTAGAAACTAATGCAGCTAATGCATCAGTTTGAGCATCTCCATTAGTATCGTCTCCATCATCCCAAAAATTAGTATACTCACCAGTTGTTGAAATCGCAATTTTTAGTGTTCTTAAAATTTGATCATTTGCGTCTCTGCTAAAAGACGTTAATTCTTTAATCGGAACATATTCATTTTCGGTTAAACATTCAAAATCTTTTTTTGAATTTATTCTAACACCTCTGTCATAAGTGATATATTCTGATATATTTCCTTTTGCTATTGGAACTGTAAATACAGTGGGTTTATTTATATAAGAAGTCATTGTTTTCAATCCTTGAGGAGTGACACTAAAACGAATTCTAGCTCCAGGATTGTCTAGACTAAAACCTATATACGTTTTAATGTTTGGATATTTTACTGCAATGGATGGAGCTAAAATAGAGGTTTCTAATACACGAAAACGTTCCAAGTTTCCTTTTTCATCAGGAAAGCTTACTATAACTGAGTTACCAGATGCACGATCTGTTCTTAATGGAGTATTTGTCAACTGAGATTTAAAGGTATTTAAATCTAAAGAAAATATTTGATACTTATCTTTATGTAAGTTTTTTATAGACAAAGTACTCGCTGATGAATATAATTTTGTTTTTTTCCAAAGCTTAGATTGAGAAAAAATAATAGCAGTTACTAAACATAAAATAATAGATAGAATATATTTTTTCATATTAGAATGAATTTATAAAAAAAACCTAAGGGGTTTTCCTCAAATATAATTAAATATTTATATTTACCAGTAATGAAACCAAATAAAAAAGTACGACTAAAAGACCTAGATTTAAAAGACTATAAAGACATCTGGGAATACCAAACTTCTTTGTTAGATAGCATCATTGCTGTAAAAAGACAAAACAGAAAAGAAAACACGAATAACCCTACTAAAAATTATTTTCTTTTAGTGGAGCACCCACATGTATATACCTTGGGTAAAAGTGG
>OJHG01000578.1_pt1 | contig 16083 bp, 16 predicted proteins | sample 1594761 | NCBI WGS metagenome assembly OJHG01 (sample SAMN05416786, study PRJEB24817) | seawater metagenome | isolation source: Sea water | place: Canada:Atlantic | collected 2013-07 | reverse complement strand
CGAGATGCTCAGGAGTCTCGTGGGCTCGGAGATGTGTATAAGAGACAGATGTATAGCATGGTACCAACTATTACCTATATCTTTGTGCGAGAATAGTACTGTATGAAAGTATTGTTAAATAAAACCATAGATGATGATGGCGATGAAATATCTATTTACCTAGATGATCCGAGAGCTCAATTCAATGAAGCCCACATGCTCTTCATTCAGGGAGGATAGGACAACGCTACTTAGAGTCTACGGCAATTTTACAATACATAAAACCGCTCACAATGAACATTGAGAATACCAAAGCTCAAATGAGAAAAGGAATCTTGGAATATTGTATTCTAGGTATTCTAAGCTCAGGCGATTCCTATACTTCTGATATTATAGAGGAATTAAAAAAAGCGAAACTAATTGTTGTTGAAGGAACATTATATCCGCTACTCACACGGCTTAAAAATGCCGGTTTACTAGAGTATCGATGGGAAGAAAGTACCTCAGGTCCTCCTCGAAAATATTATTCTCTTTCCGACAACGGGCGTTCTTTTCAACACGATCTGAAACAAACATGGGATGGGTTAAGTCAAGCTGTTAATCACCTAACCACAACTAAGCAAGCCAAATGAATAAAACAATAAATATTAACTTATCAGGTATTGTCTTCCACCTAGACGAAGACGCATACGAAGCTTTCAAGAGCTACCTCAGTGAGGTTAAGCAAACCCTGACGGGACAAGAAGGTGGTACGGAAATCATTGCTGATATAGAGGCTAGAATGGCCGAATTATTTTCTCAGCGTCTTGAGTCTTTCAAAAGATCAGTAGTGATCACATCAGATATAATCTACATTATTGACACCTTGGGAAGACCAGAGGAGTTTGAGGACGATGTTGAACCTGAGCAAACTAAAAAGGATGCACCGAAAAATCAAAGAAGGTTTTTCAGAAACTCTGAAGAACAATTCATAGGTGGAGTTGCTAGTGGAATTGGAGCATACTTTGGAATTGATACCGTTTGGATTAGAATTGTATTTCTAGTGCTTCTTTTCTTTACAGGCATTGGTTTAGTCACCTATATTATACTTTGGGCAGCAATTCCTGAGGCTAAAACAACCGCTCAAAAACTCCAAATGAAAGGAGAGCCTGTCAACCTCAGTAACATAGAGAAGAGTGTAAAGGAAGAACTCGAAGGCGTAAAGGATCGTTTCAGTAAATTTAAAGACGGCACTAAGGGTTCAGCGGGGAAAGTAAATTCTACAGTCCATAGATTTCTCTCCTTTATCCTTAATATTATCGAAGGGTTGGCTCGATTCATCTTTAAATTTTTAAGTATCATTCTGATCATCATTGCGAGTTTCATTGGGTTTTTCGTCTTTGCAGGTTTATTCGGAATGGTCGCAGGAAGTTGGAATATTGATATTGGTGGAGTTGACTTCAACTCTTTTGATGGTCATATGCTGGGACTTAACGGTGCGGAAGCTATTTTCGGTAGCGGATTGCTCTTGAACTTAATGCGCATTGGAACGCTACTTACACTGTTATTCCCAATCTTTGGGCTGATCGTTATTCTTGCTAAATCATTTAAGAAGCCTATTCCGAATGCACGAAGATTAACCTTAATCGGAGGGATTGGTTTTATCATCGGTTTGATCATGATTCTATATAGTGTGATTTTAGTCGCAAGCAGCTTTGATGTCAAGGCTACGGAGATGGAAACATTAGCATTAAAAGGAACCGAATTTGATCTTCAGGCCGATTTGTTAGAAGATTCAAATCCTTTCCTCTTCGAAATTGACGACGATAAATTACGGATAGAGAATGTCCAACTTAATGTGAAAAAGTCGTTCGACTCGTTAGCTACGCTCGTTATTAAACACAAGGCATGTGGGAAGAACAATTCTGATGCGCGAGGCAGAGCTCAGAGGTTCGACTACCCTATTGATCAAACAGGAAGCATTTTATCACTAAACGAATACTTTACGGTACCAAAAGATGCTATGTATAGGGGGCAAGAATTAAGAGCTACATTATACCTACCCGTGGGATCAAAAATTTTCTTAGACCCAAGTGTAGAAAACCTGATTTATGATATCGGAAATATCTACGATATGATGGACAGGGATATGATAGGTCACAACTGGGAGATGTCAAATAATGGTTTAACCTGCCTGGATTGTCAAGATGTTCAGCAATACTATAACGAAAATGATATCTCGGAAGTGGAGTCTATAATGGAAACGGTTCTCCAGGAGCTTGAAGAATCGGAAAATGACATTGAACAAGAGATAGAAAGGTTAGAACAGAAGCTCAGACTTCTAAAAGATAAATAGTACCTCTCCTTAAAGTGTAAAGCCGCCTCTATCAAATAGGGAGCGGCTTTTTTAAGGTATTAAAATTCCCATTACTACAAAAAATCCTCCCAGCACAATCAATACCCACTTACTCATTGGGTTCTTCACTTGCCCATCCATGGTGAGTCTTGTAAAAACAAAACTCAGCACGAACCAAGCCATATAGTTTTCCAATGGTACCTCTGCAGCTTGCCATTCCCAAAATCCAAGGCCTATTGCCACAGGTTCAATGAATATATCCAACAACAGCATTCCTAAAGCTGTAGCTAAACTAATTATGGTTTTATTCGAACTAATTCGAGAAAAGACATCATTAAAGGAGCGCAATAAAACCCACCACAGCACTCCGATTAGAAAAGGTGTCCCCAACAAACCTGGTCCTAATATGCTACTGTAAGAGTATTCGCCAAATGGGAAGCCCGTATTTGTACCTAGCATTTCAACTAAGAAACCCATTAAAGCAGGTAAGGCGTAAAGAAGAGGCCTCTTCACTTTGTCAGAAGTAATAAGGTATACAACGGAAAGTAATAATAAATTTAGTGGCGTGAGCATGACGAAATCAGAAGACCAAGGACCACCTAAGAGAAGGATCCCCACAAAATGGAAGACGGCGATAACCCAGCTTCCATAATTTTTAAACCAAGATTTTACTTCAGCTCTATTCATCATCTTCTAACCACCAATCTGTTGCGATTTTGCCACTTAATAAACACAATGGTACTCCTCCACCTGGATGTGCACTGCCTCCACAAAAGTACAACCCATGGACTCCACTTTTCTTGTTTGGGTGACGCAAAAAAGCAGCCATTCGATCATTAGAGCTGGTACCGTATAAAGCTCCACCGACACTAGATGTTTTACGTTCAATACTCCGAGGATCAAGTAATTCTTCCGTTAATATTAGTGGTTTAATGTCAACTCCTAGCTCCTGAGTAAGTCTTTGAAGTATAGATTTCTTGACCTTGGGGATAATTTCGTCCCAGGGCTGACCTTGATTCGAGGGGACATTGATCATCACGAACCAATTTTCATGTCCTTTCGGAGCATCTGTATCTTCGAGCTTACTCGTAATATTCACATACACGGTAGGATCTTCCCAAAATGCGCCGTTGTGCTGAATTGCCTCAAATTCCTTTTCATAGTTATCCGAAAAGAAAATATTATGAAGGTCTAGTTGTGGAAAGGAACCGTTTATTCCCCAATAAAATATTAATGCACTAGAGCTAGGCTCCTGTTTAAGGGTTTTCTTTGGGCGTTTGAGTTCTGGAGACAACAAATGTGAGTAGGCGTGCTTTACATCACTATTCACAAATATGGTATCACAAGGATGCTCTATTCCATTTACCTGTATACCCACCATTTTATTTTGCGCAGAGTTCAACTTCTCAACTTTATGACCTAGGTGAAATTCAACTCCTAGTTTGAGCGCCAATCTTGTGAGGCTTTGAGAAATTTCATGCATGCCGCCTTTTGGCAAGTAGGTTCCTAAACCATGTTCTAAATGCGTAATCATTTGCATAATCCCTGGTGTTAGAAAAGGAGATGATCCATTGTAAGTGGCATACCTATTAAAAAGTTGTACCAACTTAGGATCCTTGAAGTACTTCTTGTTTTCCTCATCTAAGGATGAAAACAAGCCTAACGATGGGATAGCCCGTAGTACTTTTAGAACTTCTAACGTCATAAATGTTGAAGGCTTATGCAAACTGTTTTCTAAGAAGTACGGTGAAGTCAAGTTATATTTTTTAGCTGCATCAGAAAAATAATCAGCTACTCTACTGGCCTCTAGTGAAGAGAAATTCTTCGAAATGACCTCTATGTTTTTCTCCAATTGGGGATACATTGAAAAACGAGTACCATCACGCCAGAAGTAATTGCACACTGTATTGTGGACGTGGTAATTAAAATAATCTCTAGGATTCTCACCTGCTAATTTAAACAGATCGTCAACCAGATTAGGCAAAGTGAATAGCGAAGGACCCGCATCGAAACGGAATCCATCCTTCTGAAATGCTGTTACCTTGCCTCCCGTATAGCTGTTTTGCTCGTAAACATGAACTTCAGCTCCAGCCACAGCAGCTCGGATTGCAGCCGATAATCCGGCAATTCCCGAACCTACAACGGCTACTCTACTATCTTTTATGGATGTGGTTGTGTGTTTTTTCATCTTTATAAAAACAAGGTACAATCCAATTTGTTGTAAAGCCGTGGGGAAAAATATAAATAGAATTGCATTGGCCATCATTACAGTTGCTCTATTACTGAGTATCCTGTGGCCTTATGAACCGAAACTCATAGATTGGTCAAAAACACCCACCTATCGGGTATTGGAAAGTGATGAGATTTACTTCAATAATACTAGAATAGTCCGATACCGTACGGATGAGTCTTTAGAGTTGACCCAGCAGGGATTTAAAACGCATAGATCTACCATCGCACTCAGTGATACTTCTGTTCCCTTTATGAATTTTGTAATCATCAATAATTGGCGGAATGACCAAGCCTATATTGTTGCTGAACCTAGTAATCGTAGATTTTTTAGAGATAGCGTGGTCATCATTGCTGGGGCGAAAACATTTAACATTGATCTAGATCATATGGACTTTGAGGAGCACTACAAATTAGCAGCGTCCCTATTCGAGTCCTCCCTGGAATTTACGCATCCAATCATGATTCAAGGTGGAGATTCATTAATGCTTTATGGTACGCAGGGGAATGAAAAAACGAACACCATCGTCTTGAAAGATTATTTCAGATTGATTGGTCGGTTTCAGTAATTCTATTGCTTTCTTTTCGAAGCTGCACGAATACTTAATAATTGGACCACCAAGGCAAAACCCACGGAACTGTACACGTATGGCTTAGGTATCTCAACATGAGCACTCTCTGCGATAAGTACGGTTCCTATCATAATCAAGAAGCTCAACGCTAATATTTGAAGAGCCACATGCTTTTCTATATAATCTCCTATTGGTTTCGCGAAAACAAGCATAATAGCCATGGATATGACCACAGCAATAACCATAATCGCAATATTTTCTGTCATTCCTATTGCTGTTAAAACGCTGTCAAAACTAAATACAATATCCAAAAGACCTATTTGAATAATGGCACCAACGAGGGTACTTGATTTACGCTCATTTACATGACCACTTCCCTCTGTCTTTTTGACGATTTCAGTGGAAGCCTTCGCTAATAAGAAAACACCCCCAAAAAACAGAATTGCATCTCGCCCAGATACAGGATGATTTCCCAATTCAAAAATAGGTGCCGTAAGCCCTATGAGCCACGTTATACCAAGCAACATGAGTACTCTAAACAACATAGCAAGACCAATACCTAGTTGCCTTGCCTTTGGCTGAATTTTAGGATCTAGATCTTGCGTAACAAGTGAAATAAAGATGATATTATCTATCCCTAGGACAATTTCCAAAAACGTTAATGTAATTAACGATAATAATCCATCAATACTTAGTAGTGCTTCCATTGCCAGGTCTATATCGAGTTACATGTTAAGAGTCTTCATGACTAGTCTATGATCTATATTTACCATATGAACGATGAGCAGCATATGGCATTTCTCGAAGATAAGGTGAAACACCTTCAAGAAAATATAGTACTGCAATCGGATTGGTTAATAGGGCTTAAAAAACTCATTGCGGATTTAGAATCATTCGATTCTACTCCTTACTCAAAAGAAACGATTTCTGGCCTTCGCATTGCTATTGATGCTCATCCTGGATTCCCTGATACAGATAAGATCATTCAGGAACAAGACGTCTTTATTGATCGTAATCTGATGCAACAATACTGGCGATTAACAGAGCTCACACATGAGTTAAGAACGCCACTGAGCACTCTAAAAGGAATATGCGCTATTATGGACACCTCCAATGTCAATAGCAAGCAGCTTAAGTATCTCGAAATCATCTCTCGCAACTGCGAGATGATGATTATACTGATAGACCAACTAGTTGATTACGGTAAAGTCACTCCTCCCCCCTCAGTTCCTAAGTCCATAAAAACTAATATTGGAGATCTCCTTAAATATTTGATTGACAACTTTGAGCTTAGAACGAAAAACAAAGATCTTAATTTTACCTGTTGCCTAGACTTGAAGGAGCACATAGTGCAGGTAGATCCTACTCTTTTGAGTCAAGTGATTCTGAATTTACTCAGTAACGCTGAGAAATTCAGCGTTAAAGGTGAGGTTGCTTTAAAGTCTGAAATACTGTTTGAGAGCGCAACTGAGCTTTCCGTTCAAATATCTGTTAAAGACTCGGGTATTGGAATTAGTAAAAGCCACTTGACTACTGTTTTTGACGCATTTGTACAAGGAGAAACACCCCTGAAAGGAACAAATGTTGGATCGGGATTAGGATTGTACATCACCAAAAACATCATCCAAAACATGGGCGGAGAGATTTGGGCGACGAGCGACGTAGGATTAGGCACTACGGTTTACTTTACACTCACACTCCCTCTGGGATAATAAGAGTTTTAGAAGTCTAGTTTAAACCACGAGGCAGATTTCGCTTGCGCTCAAACTTAACATAGAAATATATTATTCCTAAGATCAAGAGCATAGCATAGAATACATCTTCTACTGGAATAGTGGCTATTCTTAAGCCTAGGTTTTCAGAATTATTATACCACACCACTGGACTTTCAGTAACACTTCCAGTAAGGATTCCGTTTTTTAAAATAAATGGGATTAACGCTATGAGATAACTTTGATAAAATTTTCCCATCCAATCCACTTTTTCGATCCAAACGACATAGATAATCGCTGCGGCAAGTAAAAGAAAGGTTATACTCGTATACGCCTTATCCAGGTTCAATGAGCCTATGGCCAGACACGAAATAACTAAACCATAATTCAACCATACGACAAGTGACTTGGGTACCATCCCCTTCGGAAAGAAAAAATCCAAAACACGATAAATAAAAACACACGAAAAGGGAACGGTAACAAAAAATAAGTATTCTCCAAGCGGCAATCCAAAAAGAGAAATACCGCATAAGTAATCTGGTGTAAAGCCCCAAACTCTCATTTCTGTGAACCAAATATCCCACAATAGGAAAAATCCACTAACGAGAAGCATACTCTTAAACAAGGAAGAAAACGATTTGTAATACGCTACTCTACTTTCAAAACTTCTTAATAGAGGTACGCAGATTGTAGCTAGGTTAAGCAGCAAATACAGCCATTTAGTTTCTAACATACTTAAGAGATTGAAGCGCGTTGCTTACGCACCGCTTTAATGTACTTCGGGTGGACCAATAACATGCCAAAATTTTCGCCCTCTTCTTTACCCAGATGGCTATGGTGCATTTTATGAGCCAATCTTACCGATTCCCAATAGATGCTATTTGCCTTCCTTAAATAAGGTAAACGTTGATGAATGAACACCTCATGCACTATGGCATAGGCTAATCCATATAGAGCTATCCCTGCACCTACTGACACTGAAATACCGTTACCAGCCATGAGCCCAAGCATGATAAACAGCCAAGATGGAATTGCAAATATTAAGAAAAAGGTGTCATTTTTCTCGAGTGCACCAGGGGTTTTGACATGATGATCTTCATGTAAAAACCATAAAATTCCGTGCATTAGATAACGATGCGCTAGCCAAGCAACTACTTCCATCGAGCAGAAAACCAAGAGCGTAATTAATAGTTCAATGAGGGTCATGGTACTACTTTAAACTTTGAATAAAGTTAAGACTTTCGGAAACGTGACTCGTAGCACGGAACAAACTTTTAAAAACATAAGCCACGTGGTGATTTTTATCGGTAACATAAGTCACACGATCGGCAACTTCGGTAAAGAGAATGCTGGGAGATCCGAAACTTTTTCTCACGCTTTGATCAGGGTCACTTAATACGGGGAAATTCAAATTATACTTCTCCGTAAACCCACTGTGCTGAGCAACAGAACCGCTGTTTACACCAACTACAAGAGCACCGGCTGCGGCAAATTCACTTTCATGATCTCTGAAACTACATGCCTGAGCGGTACAGCCCGGTGTATGGTCTTTCGGATAAAAAAATATCACCAATGGAGTGCCTGTGTGATCAATAGACTTGAAGGTATTCCCTTGTTGATCAATAAGTTCGAAAGAAGGAATGGGATCACCTACTTTTAATTGAGCTTTAGACGGCATAAATACGAGGAGTAAGAAGAAAATAAGGTTAATTTTATTCATAGTAGGTACAACATTGATACCGCTATTTTGTTTGATAGTTATGAACGGTATTTTATTCTCTAAAACGGACCATCAAAAAGAAAGTCCTTTTGAGACACTCTTAAAACTTTTTAAGGAAGTCATTGTACATACCTCTGGTGATGTAGATGAAGCTCTGGATTGGCTCCGGCAATTGGACCAGCACTACCAGATAACCAATGAGGACTACACTTTTGAAGATTTCGTTCAAGAACTCAAAGATAAAGGCTTTTTAAAAGATGAAAAAGACGGTGGTGGTGGTTCCGTTCTCACTGCAAAGGCAGAAAATGCAGTTCGTAAAGCAGCAATGACGCAGTTATTTGGTACCATGAAAAAGGGTGATTCTGGTGAACACCAATCAAATAAATTTGATGGCAAAGGAGATAGCACGGGTGATTTAAAAAATTATGTGTTCGGAGATTCGCTCGATAACATAGTCATGAATGAAAGTTTGAAAAACGCATTTATTAAAAATGGTATTGACGAGCTTACCATGACTGCTGAAAATCTGGTGGTAGAAGACGCACATCAAAATACAAGTTTAAGTACGGTTTTAATGATCGACATAAGCCACTCTATGATCCTTTACGGTGAAGATCGAATAACACCAGCAAAAATGGTGGCTATGGCGCTATCAGAGTGGATTACCACCAAGTATCCAAAAGATAGTCTAGACATCATTGTTTACGGAAATGAGAGCTGGCCTATCACTATGAAGGAGCTGCCATACCTAAAAGTAGGACCTTACCATACTAATTTTGTAGCAGGACTAGAACTGGCGATGAACCTTCTCAAAAGGAAGCGTAGCGCGAACAAACAAATCTTTAACATCACTGATGGCAAGCCGAGCTGTTTGATTGAACCAGACGGATCTTTTTATAAAAATAGCTTTGGACTCGATCCTTATATCACTGGGAAATGTCTAGAAATGGCCGCAAAAACAAAACGAGCAAAGATTCCCGTTCACACCTTTATGATTGCTAAAGATGCCTATCTACAGCACTTTATCAAATCGTTTAGTGACATCAATGGAGGACGTGCTTATTATACAGGGTTAACTAAGCTCGGTGAATTAATATTTAGTGATTACCAAAATCAGAAAAAGAAACATAGATAATGTCTGACAAACCCAATATATTGACTCTAGGAATGCTTATTTCTAGTGGTTATAGCCCTAAGAGTATCAAGGAAGAAATTAGAGACAACCTAGTGCCCATTCTTAAATCTGGTAAACACCCATTCCAGGGCATTTATGGTTATGAAAACTCCGTGATTCCTGCCATTGAACGTGGGTTACTCGCTGCGCATGATATTTTATTTTTAGGACTGCGTGGGCAAGCTAAAACTCGCCTCGCCCGTCAAATGGTTGCACTTTTAGACGAATGGATGCCCGTTTTAGCGAGTAGCGAGCTCAATGAGGATCCTATGATTCCCTTGACTTCAGAAAGTAAGCGCCTGATTGCTTCATTAGGAGATCAAACACCTATTACATGGGTGCATCGTAGTGATCGATTTTTTGAAAAACTAGCAACACCGGATACTACGGTAGCTGATCTTATTGGAGATATTGACCCTATTAAGGCTGCGAATGAGAAATTGAATTTCTCGGATGAAAGAGTCATTCATTTTGGAATGATCCCTCGTGCGCACCGCTGTATTTTTGTGATTAACGAATTACCTGATCTTCAACCTAGACTCCAAGTTGCGCTCTTTAATATTTTACAAGAGGGAGACATTCAGATCAGGGGTTTTCAAAAGAGATTGGAGCTCGATGTTCAGTTTGTGTTTACAGCAAATCCAGAAGACTATACCAGCAGAGGTAGTATTGTTACACCGTTAAAGGATAGAATTGGTTCTCAAATCCACACTCATTACCCTAAATCTCTAGAGGTTGCTTTAAAAATTACAGCACAGGAAACTCAAGCTATTCAGAATAAATACCCGCATGTTACAGTGAATGCAATAGCGAAGCAACTTATTGAGCAGCTCGCCTTCAGTGCACGTGAGAGTTCGTTCATAGACGCGACAAGTGGGGTTAGTGCGAGAATGACCATAAGCGCCTTCGAAGCTTTATTAACCACTGTTGAGCGACGCAGGTTATTAGAGGGTGCTGATCAAAGCCAAGTTCGTTTGAGTGACTTCTATGGGACTATTCCAGCGATCGTTGGTAAAGTAGAACTGGTTTACGAAGGAGAGCAAGAAGGTGCAGAAGGTGTTGCAAATAGCTTGCTGGGACATGCTACAAAAATGGTTTATGAAAGTTATTTTCCGGTATTCCGAAACTTAAAACGTACGAATGATAGCAATCCATTCCTTCATATTCAAAACTGGTTTAGTGAAGGAGGACGAATAGAATTGTTGGATGAGTTCTCCCAAAAAGAGTATGAAAAAGCACTAGACATAGATCCGCTAAATGATTTTATGAAGTCTCACCTTCCCAAAGACACAACGGAATCTCAATCATTTTTAAAGGAAATGGTACTCTGGGCGCTAGGTGAGTACAACCAGATTAATAAGTCCAGAACAGAATTAAGCACTGACTTTAATGACCTATTTGGGAATCTTCTTGACGGAGATCATGTTGATTAAAACTTAACCCAACGGAGACCTTCAAATTTACGAAGCTCGACAAACTTGTTTTGACGTGAAGTACCATTAGAGTAATCGAACCCTTTTTTGATTCCCCGGTAAAATTTCACATCATTAGTAAGCCTTTGTAAATGGAACTTAGCGTTGTCATAACCCTCTATGGCATAGATATCAGGTTGTCTGCCGTAATCATCTCTAAACTTTTTTATAAATTCTTTAACCCGTCTATCGTCATAGTCTACATAGGACGATGTAAACATTTGTACATTCTCTCTTTCGAATACATTACTCACAAGCCCATTTTCAAAGACTTGATACTCATGAGTATACCAACAATATAATGCACTGCCTGAACGTAAGTTGCGTAGGACATCTAGAATAAAAGCTGGATCATTTTCAGTGATTATAATATCGTACGGGGTCTGCGCATTTAATTTACCAAGCTCTTCATTTTGAACCCAGCTATCATCGCTTGAAACCAAAAGGTAATCGCTCGCTGCCAAATTTTCAACCAGCATTCTGGAAATAGTTTGAGAGCTACCAGACTGCAATCCAACAACAAGCAGTTTCCTCGATATTTCACTGGACGTATCTGATCTCTCCAAATAGTGTTTACTGATCACTTTTTCTCTCATTGCATGCCAAAAAAGTTCTTCAGCTACTATACTGTTCCAAACACCTAACGAATTAATAATAGGTTGTTTTGACATGAGACTCACCACATTATCTTGCTGAATATCTCCCGTAAATTGCAATACCCGAGGGGTATACATAGGACCTAAAATAAGATCAGGTCTAACAACGGAATCTAAAAGCAATTTTATGGTCTCTAAAGAATCTGGAGAATTATATGAATCATAGAACTTGAAATCTACGACTTGACCAGCATCTTGATACTCGCCAATCGCCATTTCAATGCCCTGCCGGTAACTAAATGCAATATTGGATCGTTTCGATCTCAGACCCTCGTTGATGTAGTCGTTGGTGAAAAATGGAAGGATACCTATGACTGTAATGGCTTCAGAGGTATCTCGAATTGTTGTAACGAGAGTGTCGGCTTTCAAGTTAGTCGATGTACGAGAAACCGAAGAAATTTCTAATTTTCGCCAAGAGTTAGGGTCTATCGGTATTCTCAGTATTTCATTTCGCTTTACCGTAGGTTTATTCTTTAAGATTGGGTTGTGCCAATAAATAGTACTGTCTTTTAGTCCATATCTGTTTGAGATACCATAAACACTCTCGAAACTTCGCACTTTATGAAAATCATAACGGCTTGAATCCACTATTTCCTTTTGAGGAATTGGAATGACGACTGTATCCCCAATAGCCAACCTATGCACTCCCAGCATTGGATTGGCTTCATAAATCCTATCAACTGAACTCCCATAGGTTAATGAAAGTCCATAAATAGTATTTCCCTTAACGATGGTATGAAGCACCTGCGTTTGGCCAAAAACTATGAAGCTTTGGAGCACGAAGAAAGTCGCTATGAAATATCGTCTTATTCCCATTCAATAGTTGCAGGTGGTTTTGAGCTTATATCATAAACCACGCGGTTCACACCCTTCACCTTGTTGATAATCTGGTTGCTGATCTTCGCTAGAAAATCATAAGGAAGGTGTACCCAATCTGCAGTCATACCATCTGTACTTTCTACAGCTCTCAAAGCAACTACTTTTTCATAAGTACGTTCATCTCCCATAACTCCAACGGAGTTAACTGGTAACAAAATACTACCTGCTTGCCAAACCTTATCATACAAGCCTTCATTTTTAAGACCTGAAATGAATATATGATCTACATCCTGAAGTAATTGGACTTTTTCTCTAGTGATATCTCCTAATATCCTGATCGCTAGACCCGGACCTGGGAAGGGATGACGACCTAAAAGTTCGGACGCCATATCCATAGATGCTCCTACCCTTCTCACTTCGTCTTTAAAAAGCGTTTTAAGTGGCTCTACCACTTTTAACTTCATGAAATCCGGTAATCCACCTACATTGTGATGTGATTTTATGGTCGCTGAGGGGCCATTAACACTTATACTCTCGATGATATCAGGGTATATCGTGCCTTGAGCTAACCACGAGACATCATTTATCAAGGTGGCTTCTTGATCAAAAACCTCTATGAACACTCGACCAATTGCTTTTCTTTTCGCTTCAGGCTCAGATATTCCGGCAAGAGCTTCCATGAACTGGTCAGTAGCATCGACACCTTTTACATTCAGCCCCATGCCCTCATATTGCTCGAGTACTTCAGTGTATTCGTTTTTTCTTAGCAATCCGTTATTCACGAAAATACAATAGAGATTTGCCCCTATAGCCTTGTGTAACAGCATGGCAGCAACTGAACTATCCACACCACCAGAAAGGCCTAAAACCACTTTATCATTCCCGAGTTGATCCTTGAGAGACGCAACAGATTCATCTACGAAATGAGCCGGGGTCCAGTCTCCTTGAACGCCAGTAACGTCATATAAAAAATTTCTAAGCAGTTGAGTACCATCTTTACTATGATATACCTCGGGGTGGAATTGGATACCATAGGTTGACTCTCCATGAACTTTGTAACCGGCTACTTTTACATCATCTGTGGAAGCAATTATCTCAAAGTTTTGCGGTAAATCCGTAATAGTATCACCATGGCTCATCCATACTTGAGATCCTTTGGAGACTCCTTGAAACAAAGCATCGTTAGAAACCTCGCTTAGATTAGCCCTTCCATATTCTCTGATAAGACTTGGAGTCACGTTACCACCTGCTTTTAAGGCCATGTATTGCGCTCCATAACAAACTCCTAATAATGGTAGAATTCCTTTAATTCCTGATAAATCAAACTGAGGCGCATCATCCTGCAGGGTGCTAAATGGAGACCCTGATAAAATAACGCCTTTTATATCTTTTGTGATCTCAGGCGGGTTATTGAAGGGATGTATCTCACAATAAACATTTAATTCGCGCACACGACGTGCGATAAGCTGGGTGTATTGTGAACCGAAATCGAGGATAAGGATAGTTTCTTGCATGTAGCAAAAATACTACTAATTTTAACCTATTAGAATGTGGGTACCAGGGATAATTGTTGACATTTTTTCAACGAGTATATTACGAGGGTCAAACCCTAAAATACCGACGGCGTCTAGATAAGAAGACTTTCGTTCCCAAAAAACCTTTGATGGATTCAAGTGATCGTAAATTTCACCAATCCTTTTCACCTCTTCTTCGCTCCTGCTTTTTGTGGTTCTAAAGCGCTGTTCAATAGTCTTGTCTGAGATTTTCTTCATTTTATGTCGCAACGCCTCTGCGTGCTGCTGCAATTCCGGATAAAGCGCTACAAAAGATCTATTCCATTGATCGATCGACGACAAAAGCGGCTTTGACAGCTCAATGGTCTCCAAAGAAAGACTGGAGTAGTAACCCAATTTGTCCTTTAGCATGGTCTCTTTTGAGGAATTCATGACCTCTGTCCAAGTCAAATTTTCCTGACGGACTTTTCTATCTATTTTCAGGGGTACACAAAGTAGCGAATCTCTGAGATACAACACAGGCATCGTAATATCTAGCATTTCAAAAGTCGAAGATAACTGTAGCCAATAAGCCAATTCCCCTCCACCACCGATATACGCTAAGTTTGGTAAAACATACTCTTGAAAAATAGGTCTTAAGAGTGCGTTTGGACTAGTATGTACCGGGGATAACTTATGGTTTAGTTTATCTATCCGGATTCTTAAGTCACTTTCTAAGCTGAATAAATTCACCTCTCTAGGAAAGACTTGTGCCTTATAGCCAGCGTCTTGCAGTTTTATAGTTTGGGACTTTATTTCTTTACTTAGCTCACCTCGAAGTTCTTTGTCCCACAAATGCGAAGCAAACTCTTTGAGTTGGACGTCATCTCCATCCAATACTAAAACACCTAAATCTTTTGCCCATTCCCTCACGATGCGGCGGGTGGCGCTGGACAAGTCTGGCTCAGATTTGTAGGCTTCAATTCTAGCTAACAAGAGAGCTCTTTGAGCATCGTTCATTTCTATCTGTGCGATGAACGTTTCAAGCTGAGATGCTAAATCTAGGGTGGACATTCGCCCAACAGGCCCTCCCAAGAGCTCGTGTTTCCACGTAAAGAGGTGTCCATTGATTTCAAAAGAAGCGATCTCCTCAAAATCGTGATCTTCTGAAGCCATCCAAAAGATAGGTATGACAGGGTGATCGACATCTTCAGATAAGGTTTTTGCAAGCGCAATAGTTGAAGCTATTTTAACCTCAAAAAAAGCAGAACCACCACACACCATGAGCTGATGACCCGTGGTTACGGTGAAGGCTCCTCTAGCTATATCATCTAAACTTTGAGACTCCTGCTTGGAAAGTTTTGGATTCTGCCTCTTTAAGACTTCAACAAGCATTTTTCGTGCACCATCCGAATAGGAAACTTCCTTTTTTTCCTTTACAATACGATAGTTTTCAGCCGTTAAACCTGACTTACCGAAAGGATTCACTTCCTTTCCATCCAAGAGCAAGTCCTTCATTACTTTTGATGGAACGTTACTTTCTAAATGAGAGACAAATTGATAATTCATAGTACGGTTAACATGAGAACTAAGATAAGTGCAATTCTGCTTTATATAGCACTAACCGCATGCCAAGATTCACAAGAATCAAAGTGCGATTTGTCAGCCAGGTATAGTTTTAATTTTGAACAAGCGCAATATTATGCGCTACCGGTGATTGACTTTTCGTTTAACCTTTCTTATGACTGGACCGTACGCATGCCTAGCTTTGGTAAACAAAATTTCAATTACTATGAAGCTGCGCGAATAAATGACGACAGTACAGGTAGTGTATTACTGCGTGTTTTGCCTTTCAAGCGACAAGGGAACTATATCTGTCTCTTATACACATCTGACGCTGCCGACGAATAGAGAGGTGTAGA
>OJHG01000571.1_pt1 | contig 16318 bp, 10 predicted proteins | sample 1594761 | NCBI WGS metagenome assembly OJHG01 (sample SAMN05416786, study PRJEB24817) | seawater metagenome | isolation source: Sea water | place: Canada:Atlantic | collected 2013-07 | reverse complement strand
TGCGTTATGACGTTAAGTCATTTCATACTACGCCCTTATGGCGGGGACATGAAACGGCTGAGATGAACGTTTCAGGGTTAAAGCCGCCTGTAATGTAAATGCTTGTTGAATAAAGAGGTTTTGGGATTGGCGCGGTCGTTAGCAGGAGCATGGGTAACGCTGAGGAGGCGGAATCGTCCTCCGCCGGAAAGACGGCTTTAGCTGTTGTCGGTATCTTGCCAGAGTAACCAGAGCCGGGTGTCCAGTTCCAGTTGATGGTAGTCCGGTTCCATATGTGAACACAGTTGATAGAACGCTTTGTTGTGCTCGGTTTCTTTGAAATGAGCCAGCTCGTGAATCACGATCATGCGTAAAAAAGCTTCCGGGGCCGTTTTGAATTGGCTCGCGATACGCAAGCTATTATGGCTGCGCAGTTTGTTACCGTGAATGCGGGTTTGCCGGGTATGCATCCCCAATGCTTGGCTAACCGTTTTCAGCTTGGCGTCGTAATAGGCCTTGCTCAGAGGCGGAGCTTTGCGAAGGTATTGCTGTTTAAGGTTAGTCGCGTATTGGAACAGTGCTTTGTCACCTTGAATATCATGTTTTTCTGGATAGCGTTGATGCAGATACGTTCCCAGTTTTCCCTGATCCAGAAGGACTTGTGCTTGCTGCTGAATTTGAGTGGGATAGCCTGTGATATAACGCAGGGAATTCATGGGCGGATCATCACTTTGTAAGAACGTTGGGCATACGTTGGGCATTAGTGCCAATGCAGTCTTTCAGTCGCGTGGGTATGATCGCTGCTCTTTTTGTAATGGACAATCCCATGTCATCACCCTCGGATTCTGATTACCCCCGTAGGGGCAATACGTTCTCTCGGTCTCTGGCGAGCGGTTTTCTGCGCCTAGCGGGGTGGCGGGTAACCAACCCCATGCCGGCGGTGCCCAAGGCGGTGATTATTGGTGGGCCGCATACCTCCAACTGGGATGGTATCTACACCTTAGCAGCGATGATGCAGCTGGGGTTAGATGCCCATGTGATGATCAAGGATAGCGCCTTCAAGGGGCCCTTTGGGACGATGCTGCGCTGGATGGGGGCGTTGCCCATTGCCCGGCATAAGGCGGGCAGTGTCGTTGAGCAGACCGTGGAGCAGTTTAATCGTCACGATAAGTTGGTGATGGTAGTGGCACCAGAGGGCACTCGAGGTGGTGCGGCACAGTGGAAAACTGGCTTTTACCGTATCGCTCAGAAGGCGGGCGTGCCCATTGTGGTAGCCACCGCGGATTATGCTAAAAAAGAAATTACCTTTGCCCGTGTTATCGAACCGTGCGGGGATGTGGAAAAAGACCTAACCGAAATTTTTGAATGCTATGCCGCTATTCACCCGCGTCATCCAGATAAGTTATCCGCGCCGTTGAAAGCCATTCGTGATAGAGAGAAGAGTGTTGGGCGCTAAAGGCTTGATGCCTGTATGTGTTGCCGGAGAGGAGGAGGGGATCGGTTACAGGCGCTAGCGTTGGTGTAGCGGCTGTCTGCCACATTGTTGATCCACTGATCTATCGCGGTGGCTTCGCCACTGTGCAACGTTGCGGGCGATGGGGTCCCATCATTTTCTGCGGATCATCTTTTGCAGCGAGGCGACAAGAGACGATGGAAGTGTCTGCGTCGCCGGGTACCAGTACATGCTGGCGACCACAGGCAGTGATTCCCTAGTCCGCAATTTGACGGCCTTGCCAGGCGGTTTTCTCAATCGCCTTGATGCAGCCTTCGACCACGGCAATCCAGGCCTTCGGCCCACTGTCTTGCTGTTTTCGTTCAGCAAAATCATTGAGCGGCTGCTAGTTTGACGCCTGACCAGATTGCGCTGGGAAGTGCATATTGTCGTTTTGCGCTGATGTGGCTCGCATGAGAACGAGCCCTCCACAGTATTTGTGTGTAAATGTTCACAAGATGCTGTGGATAAGGAAGCTCGGTAAGGAAAAACTGAACAAGCGTTCCTTTTTTTGACAATGCTCTTGTTTGGCCGCAAATTTGTTGCCTATGAAAGGGCTCCGACCAGCATGGGGACTAGTTCTGTCTGTTTTCGGTACCCGTTTTTGGATAGCAAATCTTTGATGTGCTGGCGAGCTGTGTGAATAGAGATGCCATTCTTATCGGCGATTTTAGTGGCATTGAGGCCGTGGATTAATTCGGCTGCAATGCTGGCTTCGTCCGGGGTGCAGTGGAACATGGATTGCAGCTTACGCAGATTCGGTTACATGTTGCTGTCGTAGCGGAACAGTTCGGCAAGCACGCCGTTACGCTCTATTGCTATCGTTTTGTTGGCATGACCAACATGTCAGCGCTGTCACCTATGCCCACGGATTCTGCCCAAGGGTGACTTTCTGCGCTGAGCATGTCGAGAATGTTCTTGTCGGGATCACCGTGGAGGAGGGAATCGAATTGTCAGGGTGGCAGCGCAGTGTAGCGAGCTAGAGCTTCATCCCGCTCTGGCAGGTCTCGGTGGATGAACCTCCCCTCAAAACCTTCCGGATAGCCGAAGGTTCAGCCTACATCATCTGCCGAGGCTGGAATGCGGGCAGCCATAGAGCGTGCTCACTAACTGGTTGAAGCGGTGCAGCTCGTCGTGGCTAAGCGATGGTGCCTGTGGGGCCGATGGTTGCGATTGTTCCTGAGCATGGATCAGCTAATGGGTCTGGAAGACATGGGCTATTTCCCCTGAAAAAAGCCGATACTGGCGTCCGCCACGATGACAGGCTGTCTATGCCATTATCCGGGGCTATCGGGTCTATTTTATTGATCAAATAGTTGTTGGTTAGCTTGTTGTATTGCGAGGCTGCCCGCAAGTGCACTGGCCCGCAGAGAGGCAGCCGCTAGTCTTGTTCAGTTTGTGGGTTTAGCCTCCCAGCAAGCGGACTTCGGCGGCTTCCACAGCTTCCAGGGGGCCATAGAGAATCACTGTGTCTCCCTGCTCCAGCCGCAAGGTGTCGTCCGGTCTTTCCCGGGTTTGTTCATTGCGTTTTACTGCGCGGATTTCCACATCCCGCAAGGCGCAATCATGGATGCTCAAGCCAATGCTGCGGGCTTTATCGCTCAAGGTCACCGCGTGCAGTAGCCGGTAGGGTTTGCCGGCGCTGTCGCTGGTGGGAAAAGAGTCGCCATGGTAATAGCCCTGCAGCATGCGGTAACGATCACGGCGGGTTTTGCGCAGCATTGCAAGCACCCTTTCAAAAGGTACGTCTAGCATCATCAGGGCGTGGGCCACCAGCATCAGGGAGGCTTCCAGCACTTCGGGAACTACCTCGGCGGCGCCGGCGGCGGTGAGTGTGTCCAGGTGGGTGTCATCGCGGGTACGCACCAGAACCCGCACCTTGCTATTCAGGTCCCGGCAGCTATGGATGATACGCTCTGCCAGACGGGCATCATCAAAGGTCACCACCAACAGGCGGGCACGATGAATGCCGGCGCGCTCAAGGATATCCTTGCGGCTGGCGTCGCCGAACAGGATATGTTCCCCGGCGGCGCTGGCTTCCTGCAGGCGCACCAGATCCATGTCTACCGCCACGCCTTTGAGATGGAAACGGTTCAGGTAACGCATCAGATTCTGACCTACCCGGCCGTAGCCGCACAGGATGACATGGCCGGTGATATCGTCGGAGACCGGGCTGTCTTTGGGGATGTCCATCCAGGGGCGTAGCAGGCGGCGGCTCAGTTTGCCGCTGTGTTGCAGCAGCCCCGGGGTTACCGCCATGGTCAGCACGGTAATAGAAACCAGTAGACCGGCTTTCCCCGGTGACATAACCTGATGCGACACCGCCAGGGCCACCAGTACAAAGCCGAACTCGCCACACTGGGATAAAACCAGGCCACTACGAGTCGCGGTGTCGGAGGGTTCACCCAACAGGCGTAGCAAGGCAAAGATTAGCACCGCCTTGAACAGCATTAGGGACACGGCCGCGAGGATGATCCAGTGCCATTGCTCGGCGAACAGGTTTGGGTCTACCAGCATGCCCACACTGATAAAAAATAGCCCCAGCAGCAGATCGCGGAAGGGGCGCAGGTCTGCTTCGATCTGGTGGCGAAAATGGCTTTCCCCCAACATCATGCCAGCCAGAAAAGCGCCTAGCGCCATGGATAGACCCATCAAGTGAGTGACCCAGGCGGCCACCAGTGCCAGTAACAGGGCGGTCATCACAAAGACTTCATCGGAGCGGGTGCGGCCGGTTTCTTCCAGCAGTCGTGGCAGTATCCATTTGCCCACCACGTAAATGCCGGCAAACAGCAGAAGGGATTTTCCCAGGGTGATACCGGCCATGGTCCACAGGGCGTTGCCGTTGCTGGTGCTGATCACGGGGAGCATCACCAGCATGATCACCGCCGCCAGATCCTGAAACAGCAGGATGCCGGTGGAGGCTCGTCCGTAACCGGTATTTACGGCGCCACGGCCGATCAGGTCACGGATCACAATGGCGGTGGAGGACAGTGCCAGGGCCCCGGCGGTAATCCCGGCGGTCATGGGCTGAAAACCCAACAGGCGCATCACCGCGAATACCGCCGCTGCGGTCAGAACCACTTGCAGTGGCCCGGCGCCAAACACAATGCGGCGCAAGGTCAACAGGCGGGGGATGGAAAATTCCAGCCCCAGGGTGAACAGCAAAAAGACGATGCCGAATTCCGCCAGATGCTGAATGCCTTCCACATCGTTGATCCAGCCAAAGCCGAATGGCCCAGCGGCCAGACCGGACAGCAGGTAGGCAAGAATGGGCGGCATGCCCAGACGGCGAAAAAGCACCACGGCTACCACCGCGCTGCTGAGTAGGACCACAGTAAGTGTCAGGGTGTCATGCATAACACTGCATTCCGAATGGGCGAAATGGCAGTGTAGCAGCCCACGTTGCCGGGAGTAGTCTTAGTATCTGATGGTGTGTTTTGCGGGGCGAGTTAGTCGCAGCTAAAGCGGTAACTGTCGTCCAGCGCCACTGGCAGGGTCAGCGAGCGATAGCCCAAGCTGCCCATATGTTGACAATGGATGGCATGGCCATCGGGGTCTTGACTGTAGATATAGTCGATATGAAACACTGGTTTGCCGGCCTCCACGAATGGCAATAGCCGGTGGCATTCTTGCCATTCGTGACAGGATTCGTTCACTGCAAAATCTACATAGTCGATCAGGTCTGCGACCTGTTCCACGTCGTTTTTCAGTGATACCGCCAGGCCCATGGATTGAGCCTGGTTAAACAAGAAACGATTGTAATCCAGCTGGCTGTCATAGGTGAGGGGAAAGCCGGTTTGGTTGCTGTAACCATCAACGTTGTCTGGGTCTACTCCGTCGCAACCTTTCTCCGCCGCCAGTGTTAGGCGATCCACCATGATGCTGCGGACATTGGTAGAGCGGGTATTCAACCAGCGTTCGCCGGGCCAGTTGTCCAGCTGGCCTCCTTTGTCTGCCGCAGTGAAACGCCCTTCATCTTCTCGCCATTCTTCATAGGTGCCCGCCGAGAAGTAGCAGATTACCTTACGACCGCTGGCCTGCAGGTCAGTGATGACGGATTGCGGGGTGTCGAATAGATCGAGTATATACAGGTCGGCTTGGTAACCGGTATTGGTGGCGCCTTGCAGTTGGATTTGCCAGGTGGTTTCCACTGTTGGCTGGTAACGTGGCTGTGCCACTTCCTGCGGGTCCAGCAGGCTGGTAATCGCGCCTGTTAACAGGCCTAGAGATGTACTCATTTGATACCACACCCATACACGCCATAGTTTCTTGATTATAGGATGGGTTCAGGCAAAAGAATACGGCGTAATCATGTTATTTGTGTAAGTCAGTATGAAAAGATGAACATCCAGATGCCGTTTATGGAAAGCTGCGCCCTTCGAGCCTTTCAGGCTAGTTCTCTCATTGTTGCCTTTCTCCATAGGCAACCGGCATGCCCTCAAAAATGCGCCTTCTGTGCCCTGAATGAGCACCGATTGCGAATCGGTTTGAGAGACTGAGCATGCAAGGGATGTTCATAGGCTTGCTAAAACTCAATGTCTACGGTGATGGTATCCGTGTAATTACCCGGAGGGGTGGAGGGGGCGGCGGGAATGCGGCCAAATACACTCATCATGATACTGGTGCTAGTGCCAAGCCCCGTGGCCCCTTTGCGATTTGTGGTGCTGTCCCAGGGAATGCTTCTGGCGGCGTCCTGGAACAGACCGTAGCTGACGAACTGGCTGCCGTCGCGCATTCTTCGCGAGCCGCCGGAGGGGTTCAGTCCGTCGCTTAACCCGACCGTAAACGGGCTGGTATTGGTGCAGCGCACATCAATAAACGTGTCACTGTCCGTCTGTGGCAGAGGTGAACTTTGGGTGCCAAAATTTAGGTCATTGGCGGTTATGCTGCATTGGTTCTGGATGGCTAGATTTGCATTCAGAGTGTAGTTCGTCAGCGGTAAACCGCTAGTAGTGTTACATGACTGATTGGTGCCGATGCGGGTGACCTGTGAATTTACCATACTGGCTCTGTTTTCGCCTGCAAGGGCATTGCCGGGCAGTGGGCCGGGGACAATTCCGAAAATATTGACAGTGTCGCTGTCTGAATACTGGAAAGCTCTGGACATGTCTACTTGAACTTCAATGGCGTTTGTCGATGGCTGGATAATGGTACCGCCGACAAGCAAAGTGTAAACATTAAAAGGGATGGCCGGGCCAGGATTGGCCGGCCTGAGGTTGCGTGGAAGGATGCCGCCATCGTTGTCTGCAGCCACATAAATGCACATTTTAAAAGGGATGCTCTCAAGAACTCCAATCCCCCGAGAACATGACCACTGGATCTGGGTGTTGGCGTTGAGGGGGCCGGCCATGAACGGATCCGTAGCACCAAAATCAAGGGTTGGTGAGTTATCAATACTGCACTGAATAGCCGCGAGCAATTTAAGTGGTGCTATCAGGAAAAAGAGCGCCAACATTAACCGTTTCATTTCGGGCTATCCTTCACCAAGAGGGTGAATGGGGTTCCATTGATTGATGCTGAAAAAGAGGCAACGGTGCTCTCTGCTGGAACGGTTTCAATTGGGAGGAGCAATTCCCTGCCAGGCAGCACATAACCCACAAGGCCCTCTTGGATAGCAAACTTCTTATCTTGGTTGGGGGCTTGCCAGTAGGCATTTGATACTCGCGCGTGGGCGGTTCCTGTGTTGCGTATGCGTAGGGTGCCATCCTGGAGCGACACGCTAAGAGTATGATTTTGTTCTGGTGTGCCAACAAATAGCGGCAAGGACATGCGCAGCAGAACTTTGAGGTTGGCTCCTTGATCGGACTCGGTGTCCGGCACTTCACTGATGACCAGACGGTAGCTCTTCTCACTATCGGATGGTTGCGGGTTTTTCTGGATTACTCTGACTAGTTGCTCTTCGTTACCTGGAATAAGGGTCACCGGGGGAGTGATGATCAGATCGTCTTGTTGTAGCAAGCGGTTTTCTCCATCGTCTCCTTGTTCCCAAGCAAAAAGCTGGATTTGGTAAAAGCCGTCTTGGGACGAACCGTTCTTGAGTTTATAGGCGGCATTAGGCTGCGATGGAGACATCTTCATGATTAGGGGCGAAACGGTGAGCTGGCCACACAGCGCAGCAGAAGGTAACAGCGTGAATAGAGAGAGAAATAGCGCCTTGGTAAATATCTTCATGGTACACAGTCCTTTTTAACGCGCTGACGGTGGCAAACATTGATAAGGGCCAAGTCGAGGCAGGGTGCCCGGCTTTGCGGCGAAGTTGAATATCACCGTACATAATTCGCCGTTGCTAATGATGTCTATTTCATTTTTACCTTCGGTTATGCCCTGCAAGAATACCTCCCCATCATAGCCCACAACTGTGGCGTCTGCGTCTGCCAGCAGGGCTTTGGCTCCTGCCGGAACAGGTTTCCCCTGGGCGTTATGAATCACCACAATGGCACTGTTCTGCCGGGCAATGTCAAACCGGGCGGTTACCCCGGTAAGCTCTGCGGGTTTGATGGTTAGCGTCCTGGCACCACTTTGTGCATCCACCGGTAGGTCATCAATATCGATGGCGAGCTCGTTTTCAGTAAAGGGAATGATGTCAGGTAGTAGCAACCTGCCTTTGTGATTGGTTTTGCCGATCACGCGATTCGACTGGCGCACCGGTATGCCGGCATAGCCACCGGTATCGACGATGGCAAAGCTGTTGTTCATGGTGTTCGCGGCGAACAGGTCTTGGTAGTTGGAGACCAGTGAACCACTTAGGCTGGCAAAGCTATTGTTCTCGCCATCCTGACCATACACCCCAGCCTGAATGTCGCCATAGGGAGTCCACCAGCGGCCTCTTGCCTGGCGGGTACCGTTGGCGTCGGGACTATAGGCCAAGTCCCAGCCAAGATCCCAGAAATCCCGCACATGCTGGCGCAATGTGAGCAGTGTTTCGGTTTTTTCGGTTTTTTCGTTGTGGTTAATGCGCGCCCCGGCCTGAATCGGTCGGTCGCTGGGCTTGTCCAGGCGGTAGGTAAAGCCGGCCAGCCAGGTTCTGTCGCTGGAGGCTTCCAGGTTTTGGTTAACGCTCAAGGTCAGTGAAAGTTGCTGCCACAGGCTTCGGCTATGGCCCAGTACTAGAAACCGGGTGTCGGGGCCGTTGAAAAGTCGGGTTTCTAGGTAGCTTACGTTCAGGTTTCCTTGTTGCCCGAAGCTGACGCTGCCGTTCAATTGTGTGCTGCTCTTAATAGGTATGCGCAGGTCGATGCTGTTGGATAAATCTTTGTAGCCACGGGTGCGCTCGGTGTATTGGCCGCTGATACTGTAACGTTGTGTGCGAAATTCATGACCAGCAACCCACTGGTTTCCCTGATCGTCGTTATCGCTGCCGTGGGCAATAGATAGGTTTGATACCCCAAGCAAGCCGGAACGGATCACCATGCCGGCGCCGCCGTTAGTCAATGTGCCGCTGGCGTTCAGGGTGCTTTCCAGGGTCAGAGTGTTGTTGAAACCATAGCGCGCCACACCGGTTGCCACGACCTGGTTGTCATAGTCGTTGGCGCGCTGCCCGTAAAAGCGCCGGGGGGCGCCCAGGCTGGCGGAGTAATCCCAATAGCCCTTCTTCAAAAGTTTTGGGCTGACATAAAAAGGCACGGTTTGCGCGGTTTCTCTTCCTAGTGTATCGGTGGTCACCACTTGCACTTCGCCAAAGCCGGTGACCATAGGCGATGTTTCAACAACAAAAGGGCCTGGCTGCACGGTTTGGTCCGACAGGCGAAGGTCGTTGACGAACACCTCCAGTGCCGAGGGCAGCGTTGCAGAGCCATGGATCTGTGGCAGGGGGAAGGTGATCAAGTCCGGGCGAGAGGAAAAATTTCTGCCGATCTGTACCCCGCCCAAGCGAATTGAGGGCGACCAGGTTAGCGCGTCACTGATGGTGTCGCCCACCATGTAGGTGCGCATGTGGTTCGGGTCTGTATAGCGCCAGTAACTGTCTAGGCGGATGTAATCGCCGTTATCAGGGGCGCTATCACTCCAGCGCACCACCCCGCTGGAGCTGACCACTCCCCAATCATCGAAAGCGCGCAGCTCATGGGCAGCAGAGAGGGTTTGTTCACCGTTATCCAGCCAAGAGCTGTATGCATCGTAATTAATCAGTATACCTTGGCCACGTTGCACCGGTGAGTTAACCAGAGAAAACCCTACTTCCAGCGTTTGTTGGGGAAGCCAATTAGCAGGCACTACCAGGCTGATTTGCTGGGCGCTGTTGTCGTAGTGACCAGTAATATTAAGTTGCCCTAGCGTTTGCCATTGCTTGCTGCTTGCTTGGGCGGGAAAGGTGACTCCCTGAGAAGCCAGAGCTTGAGTATCAATGGTCAGCTCTTCACCGTATACCTGTACAGGGAGCATGTAAGCGGTGGGCCGACCGTTGAGGATTAACTGAGGGTAGGCCACATAGGTATTGCCTCCTTGGCCTCTGGCCTGGGCGCGTAATCGGACAATGTCGGATGGGGAGTACGCGCTGGAAAGGCGGACGACCTGCGATTCATTTGCTGCCCGCTCAAGGGGTGAGCTTTGGGCATGAATGACGGATGAGACGGATAACAGAGCCAGTAATGCCGCGGCCTTAAAGGCTGCGCTAAGCATACAGGCAGGCAGGGGGGAACAGATCCTGTCATCGCTGCTATTCACGGAGCGCCTTTCCTTTTTCCCCCGCCGCCAAGGGCAGCGGGGAAGAGGCATCAGTAAGTCAGCGTTACGGTGACGGTATCGGTGAGTGCTAGGCCCGTGGCATTGAAGGTGTCAGCGGCATCAATGGTCGGTGTCTGAGCCGGGATGCGACCATAAATATCAATGTTCTGGGAGGCGCCGGTGCCATTGAAAGCAACATCGTCCGTGTCGGTCCAGGCGGTGGTTCTGCCGGAGTCTTGGAAAATTTGATAGCTGACATAGGAGGCGTTGGCAGACTTCATGGCGCGCTCTGTGGCCACAGGGCCAGCGCCGAAATTGGCGCCATTTGTCAGGCCGATGGTGAAGTCCGCACCATTGGAGCAAGTCACCGTCACGGTGTTGGCTGCATCAATGTTACCTGCTACCACGTCGGCATCGGTTTGGTCGCCAAAATCCAGGTCAGTGGTGCTGTCTAGGGTGCAGGACGATTGCAGGTTGAGCAGTACATCAAAGCTATCTGTCAGTTCAGCGGCAGAGGTAATTACTGCGGTGCTCATTAAGGTGGAGCCGAGAGCCAGAGCGGTAAGTGTTTTTTTCATGTTTTTATCCATTGCCAATGAGTCGTTAAGTGACAAATTAATTTTGTGATATATGTCACGCTTTGGGTTTGGTGGTTCGACTTTATGAGCGAGGTTAAAAGCGGTAAATCAATTACAGGTAATGCGGCAGAAATTGGTGATGAATGGGATTCGTTTTCAGCTAAGGGCTTTCTGCAATGTTTCGGGTGCCCTTGCACGCATTGACGATAGGTGTGTTATGGATGGGGTGCCGGTGGTGTGAAAACGCTTGCTGAGCGGAAATCCCCGTGCCGCTTCCGGTTGAGTTAAGAGCCTTCTACTTGCCAGAAGTTGAGTGAGATTGAGCGGGTAGAGAAGAGGGGGATGGAGAAGACGGCAGGCCTGTGAATAGGCCTGCCGCTTTGAAATTTACGGTGCGGTACGAATCACCAGTAAACGCTCTTCAGTCATGTCATTGATGGCCCAGCGAATGCCTTCGCGGCCCAGGCCTGAGTCTTTCACGCCGCCGTAGGGCATGTTGTCCACGCGCCAGCTGGGCACATCGCCGATCACCACACCGCCCACTTCCAGTTCGTCCCAGGCTTTGTGGGCTTTGTACAGGTCACGGGTGAAGATGCCGGCTTGCAAGCCGAATTTGGACTCGTTAACGGTGTTCAGCGCTTCGTCGAAATTGGTGAAGCGGCTGATGACGGCAACAGGACCGAAGGCCTCTTCTTCCACGATGTTGCTGCCTTTAGGGGCGTTTTCCAGCAGGGTGGCTTCGAGCATGGCGCCTTCGCGCTTGCCGCCCACTAATAGGGTGGCGCCGGCGTCCACGGCTTCATTGATCCAGTTTTCCAATCGGGTAGCTTCGCCTTCCGAAATCACCGGGCCGATGAAGGTTTCTTCATCTTTAGGGTCCCCCATTGTCAGGCTGGCCGTTTTTTCTACCAAAAGGGTTTTTAGTTCGTCGTAAATGGCATCGTGAATCAATATGCGTTGTACGCCGATGCAACTTTGTCCGGACTGATAGAAGGCACCGAAAGTAATGCGCTCTACGGCATCGTCCAGATCGGCATCTTCATCCACGATCACCGCCGCGTTGCCGCCCAGTTCCAGAATGACTGGTTTCTTGCCGGCACGGGCTTTCAGGTCCCAGCCCACGTCTGGGCTGCCGGTGAAGCTGAGCAGCTTGAAACGCTCGTCGGTGGTGAACAGGTCGGCGCCTTCACGGTGACAGGGAAGGATGGAGAACGCCCCTTTCGGTAGGTCGGTTTCTGCCAGCACTTCACCAATGATGATGGCGCCAATGGGCGTGCGGCTGGCCGGTTTGAGGACAAAGGGGCAGCCGGCAGCAATGGCCGGCGCCACTTTATGGGCGGCCAGGTTAAGTGGGAAATTGAACGGGGAAATAAAAGAGCACGGGCCAATGGGCACGCGCTTGACCATGCCCCGGTAGCCTTTGGCGCGGGCGGCAATTTCCAGGTTAGGCATTTCGCCATCGATGCGTACAGCTTCTTCGGCGGCGACTCGGAAAGTGTCGATCAGGCGGCCCACTTCACCACGGGCGTCCTTGATGGGTTTGCCCGCTTCGATGCACAGCGCTAGGGCCAGTTCTTCAAAGCGCTCTTCAAAGCGCTTAACGCAATGGTAGAGAATCGCCTGGCGTTCGTAAGGGGCCAGTTGTGCCATGGGCTTGGTGGCTTTGTCGGCCGCGTCGATGGCCTTGTCGATAGTGGCGGCATCCGCCATGGCGACACGGGTGGCGACGTTACCGCTGTATTTGTCGGTAACATCCAGATCTTGGTTGGCGAACACAGCTTCGTTGGCCAAGTAGTACGGGTAAGCGTCTTTTAACATGTTGGTTCCTTAATGGCGTTGGTGAGGCCATGAGGTTGGGTCAATCTATGATTCGCTAGCATGGGACACGCAACACACGGGCACGCAAAAGCTTATTGCGTGCTGCGTTGCTCACAACTTGCTGCTGAGTTCGCGGATTTCCCGGTTGAGGATACGGCTGTTGTCGCGGTAATCCACCATGCAGTCGATCACGTGTACGCCCCCCTGTTGGTAGCACTCTTCCACCAGCGGGCCCAGGCCGGCAGTGGACTCCACGCGGTGGCCGTTTGCGCCGTAAGCACGGGCATAGGCAACAAAATCCGGGTTCTGGAAGTCCAGGCCGAAGTCTTGGAAGTCCATGTCGTTCTGCTTCCACTTGATCATGCCGTAGCCATCGTCGCGTAAAATCAGCACTACGATGTCGAGCTTCAGGCGTACTGCAGTTTCTAGCTCTTGGCTATTCATCATGAAGCCGCCGTCGCCGACGATGGCCATCACGCGACGGTCCGGGTGTACCATTTTGGCGGCCATGCCAGAAGGAAGGCCGGCGCCCATGGTAGCCAAGGCGTTGTCGAGCAGTACCGTGTTGGGTTTGGTCGCTGGGTAGTTACGGGCAAACCAGATTTTGTACATGCCGTTATCTAGGGTCAGGATCCCGTCTTCCGGCATGATCTTGCGTATCTCGTCCACCAGGCGTTGCGGGCGGATCGGGAAGCTATCGTCCTGTATGCCTTCATGGATGTGTTTTTGCAGCGCATCGCGGATACGGTGGAAATCCGAGAAGCTCCAATGTTCTTGGGGGGCCAAGCGTTCTTTAAGCTGCCACAGGCTGTTGGCAATGTCGCCGACCACTTCAATTTGGGGAAAGTAGACCGGGTCTACCTGGGCGGAGTTGAAGTTGATGTGAACCACTTCGGCCCCGCCGGGGCGCATAAAGAAGGGTGGCTTTTCCACCACGTCGTGGCCCACGTTGATGATCAGGTCGGCCTGGTCGATGGCGCGATGCACGAAGTCGCCGGAGGACAAGGCTGTGTTACCCAGGAAGTGTGGGCCGGTTTCATCAACCACGCCTTTACCCATCTGGGTGGTGATCACCGGGATGCCCAGCTTCTCCACGAACTGGCGCAGCATTTTACTGGTCAGCTTACGGTTGGCCCCGGCCCCGGCCAGCAGCAGCGGTTTGCGAGCACCCTTAATTGCCTCGATGGCCTTGCAGATGGCCTTGTCTTCAGCGATAGGCCGGCGGGTAGCACTGGGTTCCGTTACCGGCATGGTGGAGTGTTCGCGGGCAATATCTTCCGGCAGTTCCAGGTGAGTAGCCCCAGGGCGCTCTTCTTGGGCCAGGCGGAACGATTCGCGGATACGGGTGGGGATGGAGTCGCCACTGACAACTTGTTTAGTGAACTTGGTGAGTGGGCGCATCATGTCGACCACGTCGATGATTTGGAACTGGCCTTGCTTGCTGGTTTTGATCGGCTTTTGGCCAGTGATCATGACCATGGGCATGGCTCCGAGCTGGGCGTAGGCGGCAGCAGTAACCAAGTTAGTGGCACCGGGACCCAAGGTGGACATACAAACCCCGGCTTTGCCGGTGAGTCGACCGTAGGTGGATGCCATGAAGCCGGCGGCCTGTTCGTGGCGGGTGATCACCAGCTCAATGTTGGAGCCGCGCAGGGACTCTAACAAATCGAGGTTCTCTTCACCGGGAATGGCAAACACATGTTCAACCCCTTCTGCTTCCAGGGCGCGAACGAACAAATCCGATGCTTTCATGACTCTTTGTCTCCAGTTGGTCCCGTTGTTGGCTTGTGGCCTCGCCGGGTTCCACGATGCGTGGCGATAAAATTATTACCGCGTGTGATGCAAAGATGATGCCGCTTTTTCTTTGTTATGGTGCATATATAATGCACATAAAAGGTGCAGCGGCTCTAGGTTCGGCTTCACTATAGCGCGCTGAAGAGGCAAGCCGGTATGGGGTTAACGAATCTGTCTGATTGAAAAAGGTGATGAAAGCAGAAGGGGTTTTGGCCTTAGAGACAGCAAGCTTGTTCTCCGCGGTGGAGAAGGGCAGAGTCTGCCCTTAATGAGTGAAGGCTTGTGGGTGGCTAAATGCACCGGCCAGCATTGAGAGAGAGAGCGATGAAGAAAGCTGGGTTGTGGGTTGTGGTGGTGGTGATCGCCTTGCTGATCTTAACCGCGGTAGGGGTTCATCGTTGGTTTAATCCGCCGGCGCCGGCGGCCCAACTGTTCTTCAATGGTACGGTGCTGACCATGGACCCGCAGCAGCCAGTAGCGGATGCGATGCTAGTTAAGCATGGTGAAATCGTTGCGTTGGGTGAGGCCGAAGTGTTGCGTCAGCAGGTCAGCCGCGATGTGATGGTGATCGATTTGGAGGGCGGCACGCTAATGCCCGGGTTTATTGAAGCGCATGGATATTTCCCCGGTGAAGGGTTATCGGCAGTGGCGGTGGATGCTAACAGTCCTCCCATTGGCGATTTACACAGCATAGACACTTTGCTGGAGCGCTTGAGTCTTTTGGCGCAGCGTCGCTCAGAAGGGGTGCTGCTTGCCTACGGTTTTGACCACACGGCTATCGGTGAGCAACGTTACCCCACCCGCTCGGAGTTGGATTCAGTAAGCGAGACGCGACCGATTGTGGTGATGCATCGCTCCGGGCATTTTGGGGTCGTTAATTCCGCCGCGCTGAGCAGTATGGGGATCAAGGAAGATGTCACAGATCCTACCGGTGGTTTTTATGGGCGCGATGAAACCGGGCGGCTCAATGGCTTGCTAGCAGAAGCGGCGTTTTATCCAGTGCGTAGCAAGGCATTGGCGTTGGCAAGCATGGACCTTTTGAAGGTGTTGTCCCGGGCATCGCATATCTATCTGTCCCGTGGCATTACTTTTGCGCAGAATGGATTGGCAGACCCGGCAGCGATTCGAGCTTTGGAACCGGCGCTACAGTTCGGGCTGATTCCGCTGCGCTTGAGTCTCTGGCCTAACACGGAAGCGGAACAACAGCGACAGTCTGGGAAACTCGACATTCCGGAGGGCGATCGTATTCACCTGGGGCCGGTGAAACTGGTCAGCGAGGGTTCGCTGCAAGGCTACAGTGGTTTTTTCGGCTCGCCGTATTATTCGTTGCCGGATGATTCCCCGGAGGACGATTTGGGGGGGGGCGCGTTATCTCAGCAGGCGCTTAATGATCAGGTGCAACAGTTTCATTGCCAGGGCCGGCAGGTGGCCGTGCATGCCAATGGCCATGCCTCCATTGATCAGAGCTTGAATGCTATCGCCGGTGCACGATCGGCCTGCCCGCAGGTGCGAGTGCGGCCGGTGTTGATTCATGTGCAAATGGCCACCCCGGAGCAGCTGCAAAGAATGGTGGCGCTGGATGTGATTCCTTCTTTCTTCAATGTCGATATGTCTTACTGGGGCGATCGCCACCAGGATATTTTCCCGGGGCAGGAGCCGGCACGGCAGGTAAGTCCGCTGGCACAAGCGGCACAAGCCGGCTTGCGCTTTACCCTGCATGCAGATTCCCCAATGGTACCGTTTGAGCCGTTGCAGCTGGTGTGGAACGCGGTTGAACGCAAGACCGCCTCTGGCGCTTTGTTGGGCCCGGCACAGGCAGTAGGCGTGGAGCGGGCGTTGCAAGCGGTGACAGTGGATGCGGCTAAACAGCTTGGGGTGGCCGATCAGGTGGGGCAGTTGCGCCCAGGAATGCGTGCGGACTTGGTTTGGATGGACCGGGATCCACGGGCTGTCTCTTATACACATCTCCGAGCCCACGAGACTCCTGAGCATCTCG
>OJHG01000564.1_pt1 | contig 16462 bp, 14 predicted proteins | sample 1594761 | NCBI WGS metagenome assembly OJHG01 (sample SAMN05416786, study PRJEB24817) | seawater metagenome | isolation source: Sea water | place: Canada:Atlantic | collected 2013-07 | reverse complement strand
CAATTAAATACGGCACAAAAAAACATCCTTAAAACTGCTGAAGCAAAATCAAGGTTTATCTCCCACATCAGCCATGAAATCAGAACACCTTTGAATGGCATCATAGGTTTTTTAGGTTTTATTGAACAAACCCCGCTAACGGAAGAGCAGCAAAAGCTTGTTAATGCCTCTATTATTTCCTCAAAAAACCTACACCAAATTATCAATGATGTCCTTGATCTTGCCCAATTAGAAGCAGGCAAAGTTAAAATAGCCAAAAAAACTTTTCATCTTAAATCTATGATGGAAAACACACTGTCCACTATGGCTATCTTAGCAACTGAAAATAATGTCATTATTGATTATAAACATGACGATGCATTACCCACACACATAATTCAAGACCCTACAAAATTAACCCAAATACTATTAAATTTAATTAGTAATGCTATAAAGTTTAGTCCCAATTCAACGATTTCAGTGCAGCTCAATTTGCATAAAGAATTACCAAATCAGCTAGATTGTTCCGTCATTGATAAAGGTGTGGGCATAAGCAAACAAAACCACAAAAAGTTATTTGAAGAATTCACACAGTTTGAATCCTCTTCCTATGAAAAAGGCACTGGCCTCGGGTTATCTATTACACAAAAAATAATAGCCGCATTAAATGGGAAAATAACAGTAAAAAGCACCCTTGGTAAAGGCTCCACATTCCGATTTAATCTGCCGTTTATACTAGCCAAAAACAACCCCACTACAGCTTCATCTCTTAAAGCTACAAACGATGAACTAGAAACTGTTTATTTATGTTTATCTGGCATTAACGTGCTGGCAGCGGATGACAATGAAATTAACCGCCAACTAATTAAATATTTATTCAGCAAACAAAACGTAATAGTCGATTGTGTTAATGACGGCCAGCAAGCCTATGAAGCCGCGCAACAAAAGAAATACGATTTGATGTTACTAGATCTAAGAATGCCATTCAAAATGGGCCATGAAGTACTTGATGACATTCGCTCTAGCGAACGTCAGTTGAATCATTCAACGCCGGCTATAGCAATCACTGCCCATGTTACGTCTGGAATTGAGCGCGCCAAGCACATCAATAACTTTGATGGCTACCTTGTTAAGCCCATAGATCATGGCGAACTTCTTCATTTAGCAAGCCAACTTTTAATAACCGCTAATTGCACGAAAATAAATTTTAACGAAAAACAAGTTACTCAAAGCAGTTCTAAACAAACCCTTCAAACTTTTAACTTGCAAGCCGCTCTTTCTAGCATGGGAAACAACCCAGTACTAGTAGAACAAATGATGACAAAATTTCTAACCGAATTACCTAACCTAATCCAAACACTAAAATCCGAATTGGTAAATGATAATGTAGAACAAGCGGCAGACATCGTTCATAACATTCATGGCTCAGCTGCATATTGTGGGACAACCTTACTCAAGTCATGCGCTAAGGTTCTTGAAGAAAGCCTACGCAATGACTTAGCTAATGACATTAGTCCTGAAATTGACAACTTCTTCGATCAAGCAAACCACCTGATAACCCTAAAAAACGACATTATCGCTACTATTAAAAAAAGCCCCAATTAATGGGGCTTTTTTAACATTATTAATTTAACGTTAAGGCCACCAATGTTTCAAGTGAGACAAATCAGTTGCCCATCCTACATAAGCGGTTGCCATACCAAAAAACATATAAAATAAAATTTCACCTGTATTTAAGGTTAGTAACGCTGTAGCGGGCGTCATTCCAGACAAGCCATAGGCCGCTATTATTATGCACACTGGGCCAACGATTTGATTTCCCAATCTTGCATAAGAACTATCAAACAATATCACTGTCGCTAATAAAAACATCCCAGATACGATGTGCCCTGTATTCTGCAGCATCGATAAGTTAAAGAACAAAACATCTTGTCCTGCGAACAGAATCCCGATAACACCAAAAGCAATCAATGCAAATCCTACGTATTTCGCATATTCGATATTGACTCTATGATGATTTTCCCAGAAATGATGCACACCATCTTTTACATGCATGCGCGTATGACGTTCGACTGTATTACCCATGGTACACCTCCTAACTAGTTGATGTACTTAGTTAGGTATAGACAACCCTATAAAGTTCAAAGTTTCGTTAAACTCAATTTTTATAACTGCTCAGACAACTCTGATAAGGCTTGTAAAACACCCATGCTGGCTTGTTCCATTTTTGTTAATTTCTCCAATGCAACCGCTGCATTTCCAGATTTAAACTGATTCAATGCTTCAAGCCCATTCTGATGGACCTCTTTATGCGGTTTTTCTATCAATAAAAAGCCTGGCTTTTTAGAAAAATTACTCTTGCCTTCACCTTCGTAATACCATATGCCAATGCGACATACAGTATGGTTTGCAAATTCAGAAGCTGGATTTTTTGATATCGCCCATACCAATAAATCGATTATTATCCAGTACTCGTTGAACCCTATTCCCCAGATCTGCCTAGATAAACAAACCCACTTTCGACATGATTAATACTATTTAGTAGCTTATGATGGAGTTTCTTAAAATGACAATGATGCTATCAAGGGCAGTCTTATATTAAGCAGTTCCTACTCGACCGGACCATAATTTAAAGGACAAAATATGTCATCAACTAAGCACTTGTTTACACCCATCAAGATTGGTCATTTAACATTACCAAATCGAATCATCATGGGGTCTATGCATACGGGTCTAGATCATTCTGATGATCCATTCAATCGTTTAGCTGCCTTTTATAAAGAACGTGCAGAAGGTGGGGTATCATTAATTGTCACCGGTGGAATTTCACCTAACAAAGCCGGATGTCTAAGCCCTGGTGCCCTAATGTTAACAGAGCAAAATCAAAAGTCAGGGTATAAAATAATTACCGACACCGTTCATAATGCGGGCAGCCATATCCTTTTACAAATTTTACATGCTGGCAGATATGCAACGCATGATGGGCTGGTTGCACCCAGCCCTATACGCGCCCCTATTAGCCCTTTAGTACCGAAAGAAATGTCGGAAATTGGGATCTTACAAACCATTGAAGACTTTGCAAATTGTGCCGACTTAGCTAAACAGTCAGGCTTTGATGGCGTTGAGTTATTAGGGTCTGAGGGCTATTTTCTAAATGAATTTACCGCACCACGAACAAATCATCGTTCTGACACATGGGGCGGTAGTTTCGATAACAGATCTCGTCTTCCCTTAGAAGCTGTTCGTGCCATTCGACAAAAGGTTGGCAATGACTTTGTCATTCAATACCGTATGTCTGTACTTGAATTAGTTGGTGACGGTTGGAACATTGATGACGCACAACAATTTGCCGTTGCTTTAGAATCTGCTGGCGTTGACATTATCAACACCGGTATCGGTTGGCATGAGGCGACTGTTCCGACGATTGCTATGCAGGTACCACGCGGTGCATTTGCATGGGCAACCGCAAAAATAAAACAGGTGGTGAATATCCCTGTCGCTGCAGCCAACCGCATTAATAAAGTTGAAGTGGCCGAAAAAATATTAGCCGACAACGAAGCTGATATGGTGTATTTATCTCGCCCTTTTCTTGCCGATGCAAACTTTGTTAATAAAGCAAAACAACAACAGCTGGATGAAATCAACATATGTATCGCCTGTAATCAATCCTGTTTAGATCATATATTCGTTGGTAAAACGGCGAGCTGTCTAGTTAACCCTAGAGCTTGTCATGAGACACTCTACCCCGCTAATAACACCGCAATTAAACCTAAAAAGATTGCTGTTATTGGTGCAGGTGCTGCCGGGCTTTCCTTTTCTATTGAAGCGGCAAAAGCTGGACACAATATTACTTTATTTGAAGAAAAACCCAGCATCGGCGGCCAAATGCTATATGCGCGCCAAGTACCCGGTAAAGAAGAATTTGATGAGTTACTTAGGTATTTCCAAGTCATGATTAATAAATACGGCGTTAGCGTACAATTAAATTGCACCGTAGATGCAACCCAACTTAAAGAAGGAGGTTATGACACTATCGTCCTTTCTAGTGGAGTCAAACCTCGTCAGTTAAAATTGCCTGGGATTAACCACCCCTCATTTATGACGTATCAAGATGCCTTTAATCATCCCGAGAAAATTGGCCAACAGGTTCTAATTATTGGTGCAGGTGGAATTGGCTACGATATGGCAGAGTTTGTAACCCATAACGCAACAAATAAAGACCCTATTCAAGAGTTTAATGAGAATTGGGGCATCGACCCCGAAGGCAAAAGTCCCGGCGCCCTTCTCCCAACAAGATCACCTGTAAAGTCGGCGCGCCACGTAACTTTATTACAAAGAAAACCTGGGAAATTTGGGCGATCTTTAGGTAAAACGACTGGCTGGATTCACCAAGCAGAATTACACAAACGGGGCGTTAAACTATTGGGTGATTTAAGTTATATAAAAATTGATGATGATGGGCTTCATATTCAACATGAAGATGAAATAATGGTCTTACCTGCGGACACCATTATTAGTTGCGCTGGCCAAGAGCCCCGTGACGAGTTGGTTAATAATTTAGGTACGCTAGGGGCGGACGTTTTTCATATTGGCGGCGTTAAAGAGGTTAAAGAACTGGATGCTGCACAAGCTATTCGTGATGGCGTTAAATTAGCTTACAAGCTCAGCCAGTCCGTTTAAATTAAATTAAACTAAATTATATCGATAACGTTCAAGTCAGTGTTTTCAATGCCTTGTCTGTAAACGGTTTTATCTTATCAAAATCTCCAGCTTGTACCTTATTCACCCACTCATAGTCTCCCAAAATAGCTCGGCCAAGCGCGATCAAATCATATTCACCGCCGTCTAACCTTTTACATAGTTCATCAATATCAGTTGTATTAGCCGTTGGGTCTTCAGCGCCTGTGAAATGCTCAACTGCAAACTGTTTATCAAGTCCGATACTTCCCACAGTAATGGATGGTTTATTGGTTATTTTTTTAGCCCACCCCGCGAGGTTTAAGTCAGAACCTTCAAATTCTGGTAACCAAAAACGCCTTGTACTGGCATGAAAAACATCCACACCTGCTTCGCTTAATGGCAAAAGAAATTTGGTTAATTCCTCTGGTGTTTGAGCAATTTTAGCGGTGTAGTCAAGCAGTTTCCATTGTGAAAATCTAAAAATTATCGGTAAATTAGGGCCAACAGCTTTACGCACAGCTGCTACCACCTCTGTACCAAAACGAACACGGTTCTCAATTCCACCGCCATATTCGTCAGTACGCGTATTCGATTCATGCCAAAAGAACTGGTCAATTAAATATTGGTGTGCCCCGTGTATTTCAACTGCATCAAACCCTAACTTTTTTGAATTCTCAGCAGCTTCAGCATAAGCATTTATAACCTCTTTAATTTCGTCCTTATCTAAACCGCGAACGGTCAATTCTCCGTCTTTATAAACATCAACAGGGCCCACAGCAATTTCTTCTGGCTCTGGCCCTAACCCTTTTTCCCTCAAGGCACCCACATGCCATATTTGTGAGGCAATTTTACCTCCCGCTTTATGGACATCAGCCACTACTTTTTGCCAGCCTGCTAACGCATCTTCTCCATAAATTCTCGGTACACTAGGGTAGCCATTTGATGCTCGATGATTAATCGTTGTGCCTTCGCTAATAATCAATCCAACCCCACCTTCTGCTCTACGAGTATAGTAAGCTGCCATATCTTCACCGGGTATACCGTTAGGCGAATGAGAGCGAGTCATCGGCGCCATAACTGTTCTGTTTGGTAACGTTAGCGAACCCAATTGAAAGGGCGAAAAAAGTGTCTTAAACATTGGAATCATATGATCACTTTGATTGATGTAAATTGAAGCAGTCTAAATCATTAGCAAAACGCACACTGCCTTTAAATTTGTGCTGAATAATACGTTTTGTTTGCTCTTCATGCCCTAACGTTCTTTGCATACGGTGCGATAATACTAATTGCTTAACCTTAGCGTTTGATGCTGCCATGCCAATAACAGAGGGTGGCATATGTAAGAATCGTGCAACCCCCTTCGCACTTTCAGGTATCGCATTATTAGCAACCAACATGGTTGAGTTAAGCGCCAGTTCCTCTAGGCTGCGGTAATCACCGTTCATATCCCCAGAAAAGCTGATGGAATACCCACCAATATCAACCCGCCATGCAACTGCTGGTAATGGCCCGTGATGTACAGAAATAGCACTTAACTTGATTCGATCGTTTTCAAACTCTGACCAATTGGTTCTATTATTAAAAGGAACATCATACGCACGAATTTTGTAAGCCGCCGATTCAGCCCTATCTACAAAGTCACTTAAATATTTAAACGCCCCACTCGGTTTAGAGAATAACGATGTCACAAATTCACTGGTTGACGGCATCAGTTGATTGCCACTAGGCCCAAACACCGGCAAATCTCGTTCCCGATGACCAAAATACGATCCTTTTATATACGCTGGCAAGTCGGCACTGTGATCAACGTGCAAGTGAGTTAACAAAATAGCATCTAAATCCTCGAACTTTGCACCTGTTTTGCTGTAGTTGAAGGCACTACCACCGCCCGCATCAATCAACACGCGTGCTCTACCATCCAACCAAATAAGGTAGCTAGAAGATGCACGACTAACCTGCAATATTTCTGGCCCACCAGAACCCAATACTTGAAGTTGTACGCCTTTACTTTCGCATTGATTAATCGCTATAACAGTTGATGGTACTAATAAAAAAGCAGTTAGTATTAATACTTGTATGATGTAAAAACGACCAATTGAACCTGCGTAGGTATAGGGTAATTCAATACAATATTCTTTTGATACACCCACCATTATTCTGGCTTAAACGCACGAATAAGAATTCGATCTGTTTTGTAACGTAATCCATCGGCATAAATTGACTGACTATGATCATCATTTAGGTTACCCAATAAATCTGATGTTGCATCGATTTTAAAGCCGGCCTTCACTAACATTTCTTTCATAATACGAGGTTCAAGGCGGTGAAATTTAACATTATCGTAGCCTTTTTCACCCACATGATCACTGACACCCAAAACACCACCCGGTTTTAACGCACGATACATACCTTGAAGAAAAAGCTGCACCCCTGCTTCACCAATATAAGCCTTATCAGAATTATAAATATCGTGCATATTAAACCCCCAATACACCATATCAACAGAATTCTCGAACGGCATATCCTCTGGGTTGACCACCATGTAACGGACGTTGGGTAACCGATTTTTTGCTAGCCTTGCCAGCATGGCTTGGTGACGAGCACCGTTAATCAGCTGTAATACATAATGATAATTTTGAGCATATACTAGCCCACTAGGCCCCACGGCTGCAGATAGGATTTCGGTGTTATAACCAGCTCCCGTGTATATATCAAGTACTGTCATCCCATCTTTAATACCAAAAAACGGATGACTTCAAGCGGTTTTCTACCCGGATCTTTAATCGCATCGTATTGATCTCGCCCTGGGGACATTAATTGTTGTTTAATGCGTTCAGCCTGTACAGCATCGCCATCAACGGCAAAACAAGCCCCTGTAAAAAGCACAAACGTCAAAACGGTTAAGGATATGAGTATTATTTTCATATTGTGACCTTCTAGTTACGTTAATATTAACAACAATTACAATGTTTGGCCTAAGCCAACGCTGCAACTGATTATCAGCATATGGGCTGGGTGTAATACTTTCAACATAAATACGCCATTTCACGTTATATTTTATTATCTTTAATATTTAAATAAATAATGCACGCAACGAGTACTTGAGCTCGCTATTATTACCATTTATCTGATATGCCTTATGACTAATAAACATAAAGTCATCCGCCCCTAATGGCGCTGAAGAAAACATCCCGCCAGATGGCCCTATGGGTGATGTACTGCCAGCCCAGCTTCCTATATGTATCACAAACAACAGCACTGACAATATTATCTTACATACTTTCATTTATTCCTCCTTTTATAAAACTCAGCCGATTTGTAATCCGCCCTTAAAGCTAAAACAATTATAGGGAATTACTAGCTTATTGGATAACCATCATAAGGGCTTCCTTTTTAATAAATACTACACAATACCAATTATGATATCTTATAATCAAGGCATGGATGAACAGACGTTCATCCATGCCTTTTTATAATACCAAATACTTTGGAACCCCTAATGGAAATTCGTGCGATTACCTTTTTTACCCAACTTCCAAGTCATGCCAGTTTACAGCAGATGGAGCAACACATAGCTCCACTGGGTAAGCAGGCAACCAAGATTAAGGAAATATTTACCGAGGCTGGCATTGCCGTACAAAGTTTGCGGCTGGCAACCCAGCCTCTGGAACAAGTATTACCAAGAGGTGCGACAGCACAGCAGTTAGCCGCATTTGCGCATCAGTACGAACAGGTTGCCAGCCAAGCCGGGTTTAAACATATGGCATTAGGCACACTCGGGGCAAGTTCGACAACTGGTGGCAATAATACTGAACATGACCTGATAAAACAGCTAATGGTTGGATTGCCTGCTGTAATCGGTGCAACTGACTGGGTATTTACCTCGGTTCAACTAGCTGACCAAACAGCCGGCTTCAAAGCTGAACTTCTACCACTTGCTGCCCAAGTAGTTATTGATAACGCACCGATGAAAGATGATGGTTTTGGTAATTTACGCTACTGCATGGTCGCCAACATGCCTGCATTTAGCCCTTTCTTTCCTGCAGCTTGGCACGACGGTAGCAGCCCACCTGCATTTTCAATTGCCATCGAATCCGCTGATACAGTGGTGGATTTATTAGAAGCAATCGATGGAACTGAGGAGCGTTGGTTATCTGCACCCACCTTAACCGCCTGCTTTAATGCCCTCGGTGCAAAGCTTGATAGTTTAGGAAACAAGGCCGCTACACTCAATGGTTTAGAGTACCGAGGTATTGACATGACCCCCTCACCCTACCCAAGTATCCCTCGCTCTTTCGGCCACGTAGTGGAATTGCTAACTAACGAACCTTTTGGCGGGCCGGGAACAATGGCGGCAGTCACTCTAATTAAAAAGAGCCTAGATGCAGCCGAGTTTCAACGAGCAGGTTACTGCGGGGTAATGCTACTGCCACTGGAAGACGCTGTGTTGGCAGAAGGCGCTAAAGCTCAAAATTTTGATATTTCAAGCCTCTTGGCCTGCGCTGCAGTTGGAGCTACAGGCTTAGATGTAATACCTGTTAGCGGTAACCTGTCACAGAAAAAAATCGAAGGGTTAATGCGTGACACAGCAGAGTTAGCTATGGCCCTAAACAAACCATTAACCGTCCGTTTATTGCCCGTGCCCGAACTTCAGGAAGGCGAGTTAACGAAGTTCAATTTTGATTATTTTGCCTCGACCCGTGTATTTAGTATACCCAGTAACTGATGGACGCCAAAACATACAAAAATATCGAATACAGCCACGTAACCCTAATATAAAGAATTAAATAGTAGTTTTAGTCGACATTAATACCGCCTTTTCATTATTAAACTAGTGTACTATTCGGTTATTGGAATAGGGTATTGAATGGCCAACCAAGCCGCTAGCACTACGCTGTAACAAATGGAGCGGACATAACGATTAGATACATACCGCGTATACAGATCCTAAGCGTGCTTTAATTTTTGCTTTTAACTTCAGTTAGTTATGTGTGGCTGCACATCAATGTTACTACGCTATGAAACCACCATCAATCACCAACTCAGATCCCGTCATATAGCTGGATTCATCTGAGGAAAGGAATAGGATGCCATTGGCAATATCTATAGGTGCCCCCATACAACCCATTGGAATGCTCCCCAGTATTCGTGCTTGAAATGTAACTGCCTCCTCTTCACTCATTTCCGCCACAGCACCTGCAGCAGCAGGCGTATCGATAAACCCAGGGTGAACTGAGTTAATCCGAATAGCATATCCTTTTCTAGCACAATGCAACGCAGCTGACTTAGTAAACACTCTGGTTGCTCCTTTACTAGTACTATAAGCCGCCATTGTAGGTTCACCGATAATACCCAAATCAGAAGAAATATTAATGATTGAGCCGCCTTTTTGTTTCATTACTTTTATCGCTTCACGCGTTCCTATAAATACACCTTCTACATTTACTCTCTGGACTCTACTCCAATCGGCAAGAGAGGTATCTTCCACTGTGCCGATAGGTGCTATAGCAGCATTGTTTACCAAAACATCTAGACTACCAAACTGTTTGACAACATCGGCGATCAGCCCTACCCAACGCTTTTCATTTGTTACATCCTGATGCTTAGCACAGGCATTGCCACGGCCATTATTAATCGCATCGGCAACACGCCTAGCACTGTCTTCATTGATATCTGCGACAACAACTGCCGCTCCTTCTTCGGCTAAACGATGGCATGTCGCCTCACCAATACCCGATCCACCACCTGTAATTAATGCAACTTTCCCATTCATTCTCACAACAGCACTCCTCATCCAACATTTATATTAAATACTCTTATTTTATTTGTTTTCAGGTTATAAGTTTTATCACGCGTTAGTTACTTTCCTTTAACAAGTTCGGTTTAAAGGTATGTATTGCCAAAGGAATTAGAATCAGCGCACCTAAACAGTTGATAATCATTATTAGGGGTTCTGGGGACATTCCGTCCTAATGTAACACTTATCGCTACATCCTATGTATTATAGGGGCTACAGAGGAACCTTAATTATCATTTTGCACGATTGATTGCATAATCTCATCTAAATCAAGTGGGTTTTTTTCAAAGCTAAAGCTATAAGTTCCGTTCAAATTGATGTTGTGCCAGGCCACTGGGGAAACCTGCTTGATAATTTCGGACTTCTTATCATCTCCTTCGGCCTCAAAATGCTCAAGCAATCGCGTCAGTATGAGTGAATTAAAATAGATAATGGCGTTGGTTAATAGCCTGGCACATTCATTCCACAAAACAATTTCGTCGTCTGACTTCCCTCGGAAACGATTACCATTCACATGCGCAATGGCGCGGCGTAGTTGATGATAAGCTTCCCCGCGATTCAAGGCTCGCTGCACATAAGTTCTTAAACTAGCATCATCAATATAGTCCAATAAATACATAGCCTTGAGCATGCGATTATACTCCGTCAGAGCTTTCAATAAAGGATGGTTTTGACTGTAACCAGATAGCTTTCTAACGAGTGTTGCCTGTGTGATCGTCTTCTGCTGTAGCGAGATCACAATGCGTTGAATTGTATCCCATTCATCGATGATCAGTGCTGTATTGATAGGCTTTTTCAATGAAAGTGTCACCTTATTATCTTTTCCTTCATTGACATTAAATAGATCAGATATCACCGTTCCAAACTGTGCATAGCGCGGAGCAAAGGTATAGCCAAACAAGTCCAGCAGGGCGAAGTTCACATGATTAACCCCATGTGTGTCCGTTGATAATATATCCGGTTTAATTTCTGAAGTGTTGTTATGAAGTAAGTCCAAAATAAAATGTGATTCATGCTCGTTAGAACCAATAATCCTAGCATTCAAAGCGACATGATTGGCAATCAGGTTCATCGATGTCAGGCCTTTGTTCGTACCAAAATATTTCGATGAATATCGGGTTTTAAACGTCTCTAACCGGGATTCGAATTTTTGCCCATCGGCACTGGCATGAATGAGTCCTTCTTGAATATTGTAATGCCTAAAAATAGCTAACTTTGCTGTCGCATCGTTAATGGCATCATTGCCGAGGTTTAGCGTTTCAGGACGCAAATAATTGGCTTGTACTGTGCGTAAATGATCGTATGAGCGATCAGATATGCTGGCCATGCCATGTAAACCGTAATAGGTTCCATTACCAATGATGGCTGCCAGTAAATCATTCAAATGATTGTTTTGCCCTGACCGCACTTGCCGAACATGCTCAAAGTGCTTTAGAAAGCCTGTTTCCTGATGAACAAAGCGCAGCACATCAGCAACATTGATCGACTTCATGCGATCAAAAAATGGATTGTTTAATGCCGTTTTTGTGCCTGAATACGGCAACCGCCATTGAGTTTTTCCGGAGCGATTGCGTAATATTACGTTTCGATTATCACCCTCATCAATACGTTGACTGACTCGCTGTAACTTATCACGCATCGCCTGTTCCATTGATTTGATAAGCTGGGCAGACTCAGTATTCATGCTATCTAACAGGGAGTCTTTGAGCAATTTGTCTTTCTCTTCCCAAGGAATATCACCAACAAGATCATCGTGTAATGCCCGATATTTAATGGCTGTCGGTATAAAGAGCTGACCGTTCAATTTAGTTTGAGCGGATAAATACAGTAGCATCTCGTAACGTTTAAAAATTACGTTATTATCCGTATCTATCACATATAATTGATGTTTAGTTGGAATTAATCGTCGATCTGACGACGCTAATTCACCAGACTCTAACCACTCGCTCTGCATTGCCCCAAGCTGTGCAGCTAAAGCCTGTGTATTGTCTGATCCTTCAAATGTCAGGCATAAAAAAAGGGGGCGTATCAACTGCTCAATCAGATTCTCATGTTGATCATAGTACTCCCAGATATAATCATCTTTTGTGCGCTTTTGCTTTTTCAGATACAAGCACAGTGATTCTATTTCTCGCTCTCCAAGTAAGCTTTTTACCCGTTGTTTTATTTGTTTAAATGACACTTGATCATCAATGGTAGCATCAATAAAAAAGTATAGTAGCTCAGCGGCTTTGCTGACATTCGCCGCAGCGCCTTCCCAATCTTTATAGGCCATTTCTTTGGCGTATGTCTTGGCTTTTTCACGCAGTTTGCGAAGATGATAGATAAAACCATCGGCTAATCGCTCAATATTGATTTGTGCCCGCTCTTGAAGGTAACAAAGTAAATACAGCTGCTGTGTGCCTCGGTCGAAGCGTTTAAGTTTGGTAATAGAGTAGTAATCAACCATCGTCGCATAATGCAGTTGGTTTTGTTGCGATAGTGACAGAGCAGGTACCACCTGATTCACTTCATTCATCCAGGGCTGAATGAGCTTGTTGACGTTCAATTCTTTTTCTAATTCAGAGCCATTAAAACTTTTCGCTGCCTGTTTCAGTTCTTTGATCGTTAGTGGGCTTTCTCCATCAACCAAATCGGCTAGGTTAGCAGTCAATTCATCTGATATCGTTATTTTTAATGTGTCTGAAATACGCTTACGTTCCTGCTTTATGACCTGACTGATAATTCGCTGGAGTACGCTATATCTAGGGATAGCGATATGATTTCGGGCAAGGTATTCAGTGCAGGAATCAAATAAAAAACGTGGTTCAATCCAGGATTTAGCAACTTGTTGTAAGTAGGTAATGAGAGGTTTTTGATGCTGTTCCGCATCCCATTTTTTGAAGCCTTGCAGGTTGAGAATCTTGTCGTAGATGCGCGTTTTTTGCATACGGCTAACACTGAAACGCGGGGCTTTAAACTTGGAGAAATACTCATCAGCAATAAAAGCCAAGTCTGCCTGTAGCACCTTGTAAGTCAGGTTAAGTTGAATGGGCTTGATTTTAAAATAGCCCAGAAGAACGATGGCATAGCATTTATGATTACGATCCCTGATGGATTTAATGACGTCCTGCTCTAGGTCATTCAGCGCAAAACTGACACGTTTTTCTTCAAGTGACAGGCTGGGAACACCATATAAATCGTTAATTTCTGATTCGTGGAGTATGGTTAGGCGTTCTTTATAAGACATGGGCTTCTCGCAAAACCTGAAATACTACTATGAATTGAATATTACAGCGATTTTGAAGGTTAATGTGCCTCTGTAGGACTTATGATACCTAGGCTGTAGCGATAAGTGTTACATTATGACGGAATGTCCCCAGAACCCCAATTTCTATCATATTTTATATATCCAACTCAGTTTATTTAAACTGTTTAAATAATTCATTTTTTCCATTTCTTATATCTTCTAATTCATGTTTGGTAAGTTTTCTATTCCAATCTAATGGATCCATGACTTTCACTTGATCTACATTCATAAGTATTTTTAACCCACGATAACCCACACAAAATATACCTTCTCTTACTGGGCAGCATATTTCTTTTCGAGATTTTTCATCTGCATTTATTAAAATTAAGGGAGCAAAATATGCCTGACCATTCTTGTTTTTTGCAAATGAAATTAACTTTGAAGCAATTCTTTTGGATAACTGGGCTTGTTCTGGGTAGCAAGTAGTAATAACTGCTATAAAAGCAAGTTCACCATCTTTTTTTGCAACTATTTGCGGCATTTCATCAAGCCCTGAACTGAGGCTTAATATTTCATAACCATTTTTTAATAGATCATTTTCCAACACTAAGCGGATTCCGAACTCATGTAGCTCCTCTTTGTTCATCAGTTCATGCGTAGGAGCTTGTTTTGGTTGATTAGCATCACTAGGCGAACTTAACGTTGAAAAAGCTAAAGAGACAATGCGGGTAATGCGATTAAATAATTTTTTCATCTCGTACCTAAATATCACTTTCTAGTATCTGCTAACCACATGGTGTGGCGTCAGCATTATATTGATGTTCAACTTATATCCACTAATTAATAGTACACGCTCTGACGCTCTGCTTGAGGTTATATAACCTTTATGCTGTGCGTTTAGAGCTGTGTCGATTAAATTTAGACTGAGCCAGTCCTCTGACTCACTACTTGATCTTCAAGTCCCGACACTTGCAAATGCTCGGTGAAGTGACTCGCGAACTTTAATCTGTATTGATTGAAATGAGGAGGCCTTGTAGCCGGTTATCTCATCCAAATAGAGTGCACGATTGACTTCAATCATTAACGAAGTAACACGACTATCAGATTGATAATGTTTTTGAGGAACCAGCGTGCCTGAAAAGGGCGTATTGATGGCAACTGATAATCCTTGTTTTTCAAACTCGGTGGCAAATGCCTCTATGATATTTTTGGGGGTATGGAACGAATCTGTACCTAGGCATATATCGGTACGCTTCTGATCTGCCGTGTCGAATTCATATGGTAATGGTTTGCTAGGGAAACTATGGCAATCTAGCAAAAAGGCATGACCATGATTTTTGAGCAATCGATCAACAGACTGAGTAAGCTTTAAGTGGTGTGGGTGGTAATACTGATCGAGAAGAGATTTCCGTTCCAATTGTGTAATTTCACGGCGTAATGGTTGCAACTGCGAACTAGACATATAGATGGCCCCCATACCCCTTTCTGCCATCATTTCATATGTATCATCCTCAAACCGCTCAACGTCCACCACCAAACGGCTTACTGGGGCTTTTACTGCTTGATCAGGATGTACACCAGCACAATACAGCTCGTATGTGAAGTGGTCTGTCATATTGATTAATTCGCACTTCAACTCATCTTCGTTAATGACAAACTGACTAAGAACATCTCTCGGAATCATCTGTGAATCATGTGGCACATGCAAAACGACCCATTCGGGATATTGAAAAGCATTCATACTTTTATCGGCTCATTTGTACTGAAGGGTGTTAGTCACTAACGTAAAAGTAATAATTCAGGTACTGCATTTGAACCGCACCATACAATAGCATTTTGTTCATATTTATTACCCAGCTCTTTGGCTACTTCCTTTTCTATACCTAATGCAAACAGGCTTGGCTCCCCTGGCCACTGGCCTGCTGGATCTTGTCCCATACCTGCTATGACAGTAGTATCAAGCTTATTGAAATCGGTGAGAAGCGATGCGTTACGCGCTCGGTTATCCACATCGGAAAGAAGCTTGCTGTATGGATTGCAAGCAGCAATAAAAACAGCAGATTTCACACTATATAAACGGTATAGCTCAACTAATGACGGGCTATGCTTATCCACAATAAGAGTAAAAGAAGGCTCTGAGAGAACTACAAAGTGGGTTTCAAGATAAGCATTGATCATTTGTTCGTCAATGTTCGATGTCGACATTAATATCCTAATAATCTATAAGAAAAGATGCGTCAATTTTAGCATTAAATAAATTATTGACGATTTATTTAATCGGCGTACTATTTCGATATTATGTAGCAACCACACAAAGACTTTAGCCTAAAACCCCATCAAAATGCCTCTATTTCATAGGGGTATTTTTCATGGCAGAATCTCACATCGTTACAGGCTTAGTGACCAAGCATTCAGAGCTTGCAGGCTTGATCACGTATCACAAAAATGAAATTGAGCGCGTCACCCAAGACCTCAAGCACCTATGCGCTACGCTCAAACTCTTTGCACCTGACATAGACCTACGCACACTCGCACCAAAGCGCATTTACACAGGCAATCTAGGCGGCTTCAAGCACTTCAAAAGCCATGAGTGCAATAAGTTGGCTTTGGATGTGCTTAGAAAAGCAGTAACGCCGCTAGACACCACGGCAATTGCAGAACAAATTGTAGCAGTTAAAGGATTGGATGACACAAAAGACATGCGCGTTTCTGTGCAACGCACACTGACTGTCTCTTATACACATCTCCGAGCCCACGAGACTCCTGAGCATCTCGTA
>OJHG01000543.1_pt1 | contig 17098 bp, 16 predicted proteins | sample 1594761 | NCBI WGS metagenome assembly OJHG01 (sample SAMN05416786, study PRJEB24817) | seawater metagenome | isolation source: Sea water | place: Canada:Atlantic | collected 2013-07 | reverse complement strand
TACGAGATGCTCAGGAGTCTCGTGGGCTCGGAGATGTGTATAAGAGACAGGCCGCGTACTCTTATGTAATTACTAGCATCGGCAATCACTTGAGAAATAACCAGTAATATATCTTTAGCCGCATTAGTTGGTGATGAAGAACCACTAGGGAAAAGTAGGCCACTATTTAATTCTATTTCTAACCAATCACCATCTATTTGCAATTGCGCATAACCAGATTCAACCAATTCGTATAATGCTTCATGCAAGTCTTTTTCTAAAGACGTTAAAGTAGTGCCTACTTGTGCATCTGAGACATTTGATAATGTGACTTCACCTGTTACAAGTTCAGGACCCGCGTCCGTTAAAATGCCATTACCGTATAAGCGTTTTTTAGTTTTAGTGCTATTTACCGGTAATATGTCATCTCCATGTCCGCGGTTTTTTGGCTGTTCTTCATTAGCTTGAAATACTTTACCTATTGATTCTGTGGCGGTTTCAAAAGGCTCTTCGTTGACCATTGCCATGGCATATAGCACAACAAAAAGCGCAAACAATAATGTCATGTAATCTGCGTATGAGACTAACCAGCGCTCAACATTTTCATGTTCAACTAAATGTCGACGTGCTCTCAAACGGTTCATTGTTCTAACCGAAATGCCGACAACTTATTTTCAATGGCATGTGGGTTTTCTGCTAAAGCTATAGCGATTATTCCTTCGGTCATCATTTCACGGTACATGGTTTGTTGATGAACAATTGCTTTAATTTTATTCGCAATAGGTAAATATATTAAGTTAGCAAATCCGACGCCATAAATGGTGGCAACAAAAGCCGTGGCAATACCCTGCCCCAGTAATTCTGGATCAGCTAAATTCGACATGGCATGAATTAAGCCAAGAACCGCACCTAAAATTCCTATCGTTGGGCTATAACCTCCCATAGATTCAAATACGTGTGCAGAGCGTAAATTGTGTTCTCGATATAAATCTAAATCTAACTCAAGTGAAACCCTTAGGTTTTCAACTTCGGCCCCGTCAACCAGTAAGTTTAAGCCTTTATTAACAAAAAAATCGTTCTCTTCTTCGGCAATATATTCTAAAGATAAAAAACCAGATTCTCGTGCTTTTTCAGACCATTCAACAATAGATTCTATACCTTGCTCAACATCATATTTAGGTGGCACAAACAACCATTTTAGTAATGAAATAGCGTGTAAAAATTGAATTTGTGATGACTGCAGCATAACGGCGCCTAGCGTGCCACCAAAAACGATAATAAAAGCGGGTAATTCTAATAATGAAGAAATTGAACCGCCATCAATTATAAAGCCCAAATATATCGCCAAAATGGCAATTAATAAGCCTGATATACTTAGTTTATCCATGCTGTATTTCCTTAAGAATTGCAGATGGAAAGCTGTCAATCGCCAGTGAACGCTCAGATATTCCCGCAACGGTAACTGCTTGTGGCATACCATATACCACACAAGACTCTTCATCTTGTGACCAGATTGTAGCGCCTTTACTTTTTAACAACCGCGAACCATCACGACCATCGGCACCCATTCCGGTGAGTATTACCCCTAAAACATTACCGCCAAAAACTTTAGCTGCTGAAGCAAAACTAATATCTACACTAGGTTTGAAAGCAATCCGCTCAGAATTATCTTCCAGTATTCTTAATTTTGCTGCATTTTCTGTACCATCAATGATCATTTGCTTACCTCCAGGCGCTAAATAAGCATGACCTGGTTTTAATATATCCCCAGAGCTTGCTTCTTTAATCGATATTTTACAGAGAGCATTTAATCGACTAGCAAAAGCTGAGGTGAATGTAGCAGGCATGTGTTGTATTAAAATGATAGGTAAGGGAAAATCTTTTGGTAATTGAACGAGTAGCTGCTGTAAAGCCACAGGTCCCCCTGTGGAGGTTCCTATAGCTAAAAGCTTATAACTTTTTTCTGTTTTTTTACTGACTGATTCATGAGGATATTTGGCGATATCAGTATTAGCTTTTGACACTCTTGCTGAAGATGTATTATCTGAATTAGATTTAGCATCAAGAGCAGCTCGAGATCGAAAAGTAGAAATTCTTGGTAATACTGCACCTTTCTTTTTTGCCAGTTGTTTGACACGTTGTCGTAATAAACTTCCCGCATCTTCTGTGGTTTTTGCTATTTCATTGAATTTTTTCGGCAGAAAATCCAACGCACCGGCATCTAAAGCTTCAAGTGTTGCTTTGGCACCTGAATGTGTTAATGAAGAGAACATAATGATAGCGGTAGGAGCTTGCGCCATTATTTGTTTGACAGCGTCAATGCCGTTTAGTAACGGCATTTCTATATCCATGGTTATTACATCAGGTTTAAGCGCAATTGCTTTTTTAACCGCTTCTAAACCATTTATAGCAACATCGACAACCTCAAGCTCAGGATCATTATTGAGAATGTCCGTTACTCGGCGTCGAAAAAAACTGGAGTCATCAACCACCAATACTTTAAAAGACATTTACACTCTACTTCCTGTCGCTGTTAATTTAATATAAAAACGTATTATTAACGTAACTTCTTATTCAGTATTGATTTTTTAGAATAATATTTAAGCATATTAGGCACATCAATAATTAACGCTATGCCACCATCGCTTGTAATCGTTGCGCCTGCCATGCCTGGTGTACCATGTAATAATCTATCTAAAGGCTTAATAACGACTTCTTCTTGTCCAATTAAACTGTCAACAACAAAACCAATTTGCTGATTACCTAATTGTACAATAACCACATGACCACGATCTCGAGGCTTTTCAACGTAATCTCGCACTAACCATTGATCAAGGTAGAATAGTGGAATGGCTTTTTCACGTACTATTATCGTTAGCTGTCCATCAACCACATTGGTTTTGGTTAAATCAAGGTGGAATATTTCATTCACTGCAGCTAATGGTAAAGCAAAAGTTTGTTTGCCAATTACAACCATTAATGTCGGTAATATCGCTAATGTTAATGGCACTTTAATTTCTAGTATGGTGCCAACACCCATTTCTGAGTCGATATTAACTGTGCCATTAAGCTGGGTAATTTTGGTTTTGACTACATCCATACCAACGCCACGGCCAGAAACTTCTGATATTTCAGTTTTAGTTGAAAAGCCAGGAGCAAAAATTAAACTAAAAGCTTCTTTATCAGACATACGTGCGGCGGCATCAACATCTAAAACGCCTCGTTCAATGGCAATTTCTTTTAACTTATTTGCGTTCATACCTGCACCATCATCTCGAATGGTCAGGAGTATATGATCACCTTCTTGTGAGGCCGATAATACAACAATACCTTCTCGTGACTTACCGGCCGCAACGCGTTTCTCTGGCGACTCAATACCATGATCAACCGAGTTACGCACAAGATGCACCAGTGGATCAGCAAGTGCCTCAACCAAGTTTTTATCTAAATCGGTATCTTCACCTTCGAGTATAAGTTTAATTTCTTTATTTAAACTACGAGCTAAATCACGCACTACTCGAGGAAAGCGCCCAAAAACCTTTTTAATAGGCTGCATACGCGTTTTCATTACCGCGCCTTGCAAATCGGTAGTTACAGCATCTAAATTAGATACGGCTTTAGTTAAGTCTTCGTCTTCTTTGATCAAACCCAGGCTAGTTAAGCGGTTGCGCACTAGCACTAATTCACCAACCATGTTCATAATTTGGTCTAATCGCTTAGTATCAACCCTAACGGTTGTTTCAGCTTGAGCTGGTTTTGCTGGTGCCGATTTTTTGTCGCCTGCTTCCGATGCTGACTGAGCTATAGGCTTTACTTCAGCTTTAGCTTCAGGGCTTTTCGGGGCTGCTACATTTGCAGCTGGTGATGGTTTGGGTGTTGATTTTTCGACCGAACTTACAGCTGCCACTTGTTTAGGTTTGGGACCTTGTCCTTTACCGTGAAGTTCGTCTAGCAAAGATTCAAACTCGGCATCATTTATTTCGTCGGATGAAGTTGGTTTTGGTGCCGGACTTGGTGCGCTAACACCCGAAGAAAATGCCCCTGTGCCATGAAGCTCATCTAATAAAGATTCAAACTCGTCGTCCGAAATATCATTACTGTTTGATGCCGGAGCTTTAGGTGTTACAGGCGCACTTGGTGTTGGTGAACCACCACCATGAAGCTCGTCTAATAAACGTTCAAATTCATCTTCTGACATTTCGTCATTAGAAGCCGTTGACTCAGCTGGTGCAGCTGGGGCTTCATTAGCAACTTCAACAACAGGTGGTGCTTGTTCATCTTGAGTTTCAGGTTGAGATAATCGGTGCAATTCGGTAATAAGAACAGGGTTCGGCTTTGATAATGTTTCTTTATTTTGCACTTGGGCAAATTGTTCATTAATGGTATCTAATGCTTGTAAGATCACATCCATTAACGCTGAAGTAACCGTTCGCTGTTGGTTTCTTAAGGTATCGAAAACATTTTCAGCACCATGGCACGTTTCTACCAACTCAGTTAGTGATAAAAATCCGGCGCCGCCTTTTACCGTATGAAAGCCCCTAAAAATAGCGTTAAGTAGCTCTGCATTATTAGGATCATTTTCAAGCTCAACTAATTGCTCCGACAAGGTTTCGAGTATTTCTCCAGCTTCAATTAAAAAATCCTGAAGAATTTCCTCATCTTGTTCAAATGACATTTAATAACTCCTGTTAAAAACCTAAACTTGATAATAAATCATCAACATCGTCTTGACCTGACACAACATCTTGGCGATTCTCGCTGTTAATAATTGGGCCTTCAACTAAATTTTCACCTACTTTAGGAAGCTGGTCAGCTTTATTTTTTTCTGAGGAAATACCAAAAGCGGTTAACATATAAATTAAGCTTTCTTCAACCTCACGAACCAAATCAATTACTTTTCGAATAACTTGGCCTGTAAGATCTTGAAAGTCTTGTGCCATTAAAACATCTGTCATTAAGCGATGAATTTTACTGGCTTCTTTTTCAGTTGTTTTCAATAAAACATCTATATCTTGGCATAAAGCTTTAAATTCAGCGACATCAAGATCATTGTGCATTAATTTTTGCCACAACGGATTAACCGTACTAATTTGCTTTTGAATACCATCAACCACCGGAAATATTGCTTCAACGGCATCCATAGTTTTATTAGCAGCTTCTTCGGTATGACTAATAACAAAATTCAATCTTTCTTTAGCATCAGGAATATCTGCTGTCGCTAAATCATTTAAACGTTCATCAATTTGAAAGTTATTCAAAGAGTCATGTAATTGGCGGGTTAACTTACCTATTTCTTCGAATAGTTCAGAATTAATTGGGTTTTGAATTTCGGCTATTAATTCATTCGCTTTAGCTTGTTGACCTGACTCAATGTATTCAACCAATAACTTTGCTTGTTCTAAAGAAATATGGACATTAGCATTTGTGCTCATAATACGGCCTTGCGTGACAGAAATTAGTAATTAACCAAGACGTTCAAAAATTTTGTCAAGCTTGGTATTTAACGTTGCTGCCGTAAATGGTTTTACAATATAGCCGTTAACACCGGCTTGCGCCGCCATGATAATTTGTTCTTTCTTAGCTTCAGCTGTCACCATTAATACCGGTATGTGAGATAAATTACTGTCTGCTCTTATGGCTTTAAGTAAATCAATACCTTGCATGCCAGGCATATTCCAGTCTGTAACAACAAAGTCAAAGTTACCATCTTTAAGCATCGGCAGTGCTGTGTTGCCGTCATCTGCTTCTGAAATATTGGTAAAGCCTAAGTCACGCAACAAGTTTTTGATTATTCGTCTCATTGTTGAAAAATCATCAACAACAAGTACTTTCATATTTTTATCCAAGGCACCCTCCGGTGAGAACATTTAAATTTCTACGTTTCTATTATTATAGTTAACTATTCTACTTAACTTTGCCAAGATTGCATACGTGCTTTTAATCGATGCATCGCTTGACTGTGTATTTGGCTAACCCGAGATTCACTCACGTCAAGAACTTGCCCTATTTCTCTAAGGTTAAGCTCTTCATCATAATACAATGACAGTACTAAAGCTTCTCGTTCGGGTAAAGAGGAAATACATTCAGCTAATGACTTTTTGAAAAAGCTCTGTTCAATATTAGCATAGGGTTCATCTGGCTGCTGACTATGAGCAACTTCAATAACATCTTCACTCACACCTAAATCATCAATACCGAGTATTTTACCCGCACTGACTTCGTTTAAAATTTGATGGTATTCATTAATTGAAAGTTCTAATTTTTCAGCAACTTCATAGTCGCTCACATCGCGACCGTGCTCAGCTTCTAAGTTTTTTATCGCTTCGCTGATCATACGGCTATTTTTATGCACTGAACGAGGCACCCAGTCACCGCGTCGAATCTCATCTAACATAGCACCACGAATGCGAATGCCAGCAAAAGTTTCAAAGCTGGCACCTTTGGTATTGTCAAAATTGTTTGATGCTTCAAGTAGGCCTATCATGCCCGATTGGATAAGGTCATCCACAATTACACTAGCGGGTAATCGGGCAAGTAAATGATAAGCGATACGCTTTACAAGCACCGTGTGTTGTTCTAACAAAGCCGATTTATCAACACTATAAGTATGTAGTTTTCCCACTATAGCTCACTTTTTTGGTTGTTAGTGTTCTAGCAATTGCTCGATAAAAAACTCTAAATGTCCTGAAGCCTCTTTGGGTACTGGCCAGCTGATAATATTTTTGGCAAGAGATTTAAAGCCAATAGATGCAGGGGAGTCAGGATATGCTTCAACAATTGCTTGTTGTTTTCTCACTGATTTTCGAATATTTTCATCAAAGGGTACTACGGCAACAAGCTCTAAAGTTACATCTAAAAATCTATCGGTAACTTTTGAAAGCTTGGCAAATAAGTTTTGGCCTTCTTTGGCACTGCGCACCATATTCGCCACCACTTTGAATTTGAATAAACCGTGATCGCGACTTAACAGCTTCATAAGTGCATAACAGTCTGTAATTGAAGTAGGTTCGTCACATACAACCAATAATACGTCTTGAGATGCTCGACAAAAACTCAAAACCATATCGGAGATACCAGCGGCTGTATCAACAATTAAAATATCAAATTTGGTTTGCATATCGCTAAAGGCACGTATTAGCCCAGCATGTTCAGCAGGCGTTAAATCTACCATAGATTGTGTGCCCGATGTTGCAGGAATTATATTGATACCACCTGGACCTTGGATAATAATATCGTCCAGTTCACATTCGCCCGATAATACGTGAGACAAGTTTCGTTGCACCCGTAGGCCTAGCATAACGTCAACATTCGCTAGACCTAAATCGGCATCTAGCACCAGTACGCGCTTGCCTAGTTTAGCTAAGGAAATAGCAGTATTTAATGAGACATTGGTTTTGCCAACGCCGCCTTTACCACCTGAAACTGCTATGACTTTAATTTGTTGGGGATCTTGCATTTTTCTTAAGCCGCTCGCTTGATCTATCATCTAAGTAATTTCTCTATATAATACCAATTGACGTAAATATTCAATCAGTATACTTGCTCTGCCAATTTAAAGGCGACTACACTGCAACGGCTGTTACGGGTGTGCGCCAAGAAACAGCATTTGAGCTTTGAGACTTATTTGCCATTCTATCTGCAAGCGTAACTAATTTCTCAGCATTTGCAACCTTAATATCTTCTGGAACTCTTTGTCCATCAGTAAGATAGCCAATAGCTAATCCGTTTTGTAGTGAGGTAGTGATAATTTCACCTGCACTAAGACTTTCATCTAGTTTAGTATAGATGCAACCGGCAAGAGGGATACGTTTAAAACGTTCAACATTTTCTTGCATAACACGTTGTTGTGTATTGGCTGCTAACACTAAGTAATTGCGAATTCTAACACGCGCATTAGAAATTAAGGTAGTCAAATGCTCGGTTAGGCGCATATCTCTTTGCCCCATGCCTGCGGTATCTATTAATATGAGTTTCTTTTGCGAAAACTGTTGTAACAAGGTGTCTAGTTCATCGCCATCATTAGCAAGTTTTACTTGGCAGCCAATAATGCGACCGTAGGTGGCCAGTTGTTCAAATCCAGCAATGCGGTAACTGTCAGTTGAAATTAATACCACTTGATCAGCACCATGTGCTTGTGCAAAACGAGCCGCTAACTTTGCAATGGTTGTTGTTTTGCCAACACCGGTAGGACCGACAAGAGAAACTACACCACCGCGCTGAATTATATCGTTATTCGTCGTATTTAATTGTTCCGCTATAATATGTTTTGCTTGTTGCCATGCGTCTTTTTCTTCACTATTAGCAGGAATATAACCCGCAATTTGATCTGCTACTTGTTCATTTAAACCCATCGCCATTAATTTATTAACGAGTACCGCGCGCATTGGATCTTTTTGTGCCATGTCTTGCCACATTAATCCAGACATTTGATGCTCTAATAACTGGCGAATAGACGACATTTCTTTTTGCATGTTTTCAAACTCACTGCCACTTATTTGACGTTCGCTAGGAGCAGGTTTGTTTTCAAAACCATTATTTAAGTTTGCTGAATGATTAATATTAGCTTGTTGTTGACTAGGGTAGTCGTTGCTAGGTTCAACAGCTGAACTTTGCTCTAATCGAGAAGTGAAGTTTTTAAACTGTTGCTCAATATCTTGTTCAGCAACTTGTTCTGCGGTATTAGGTTTTACAGCTGAATGCGTGGTCACGTTAGCGGCTGAATTTTCTATATTGCTATTAAACGCCCGTGTGGCAGGGGCTTTATCATAGCCATTTTGCTGAACTTGTCTGCTTAATAACGCAGCTAAACTATCAACAGGTACATTTGAGGTTTGCTCCGCAGCTTGTGGGGCGCTGCTGATGGCGACAGTGTCTTCAGCTATATCAACCCGGCTCGCTGGTTGGCTATTATTGAATGCGTTAGGCTCTGGGCTTGCAGGGCTATTTTCTTGTTTCGGCTCGGCAGGTTTAATATTTTGGTTATAATCTACCGCAGCCATTAATTCGACACCTTCAGCAATCTTTTTATTTGACATAATGACTGCATCTACACCTAACTCGTCTTTAATTTGCGCGAGTGCAGTTCTCATATCTTTTGCTACATAACGTCTAATTTTCATCGCCAACCCTTATCATTCAGTACAACTACGTTGAAATATTTTTTTACTGGCCAATAGCACTAACAATTTTAATTTGTTTGTCATCCGGAATTTCTTGATAAGAAATAACACGTAACCCCGGGATGGTATATTTAACAAACTTAGCAAGTACTGAGCGTAAAATGCCTGACGTTAATAAAATAGGTGTGTCGCCAGCCATTTCTTGCTGTTGTGCACCGTCGGTCAAAGATTTTTGTAATCGTTCTGCTAAGCCTGGTTCGATACCTGCGCCATCGTCTCCAGCCATTTGCATAGACTGGTGCAACATTTGTTCCAACTCTGGTGACAAAGTTATGACAGGTACTTCAACGGTTGGGCCTACAAGCTCTTGAACAATAAATTTACGCAAGGTTATACGCACTGCGGCGGTTAACACTTCAGGGTCTTGGCTCTTAGGGCCGTATTCAACTAATGTTTGAATTATGCTGCGCATATCACGCACCGCAACGCCTTCGTTCATTAAGTTTTGCAATACTTTTACGATAGTGCCTAACGATAATACGTCTGGAATAAGCCCTTCGATTAGCTTCGGATAACTCTTCTCAAGCATATCAAGTAAGTTCTGTACTTCTTCATGCCCTAACAATTGTGCAGTGTTGTTGGTTAAAATTTGGCTTAAATGAGTTGCCAACACGGTTGCTGAGTCAACAACCGTATAACCTAATGATTGTGCATGTTCTCGTTGATCTTGCTTGATCCATACGGCATCTAGACCAAAGGCTGGGTCTTTTGTTGCAATACCCTCAAGCTTACCAAACACTTGGCCTGGGTTTATCGCTAACTCATTGTCGTGGCGAATTTCCGCCTCGCCAACGGTAACGCCCATTAATGAAATACGGTAGCTATTCGGGTCTAAATCCAAGTTGTCACGAATATGTACGGCTGGCACCAAGAAGCCAAACTCTTGTGAAAGTTTTTTCCTAACCCCTTTAATACGGTTAAGTAGTTCTCCGCCTTGGGCTTTATCTACTAATGGAATAAGTCGGTAACCTATTTCAAGACCAATAATGTCAACATGATTAACATCATCCCAGCCAAGGTCTTTAACCTCAGCTTCTTGTTTTATGGTTTGTGCTTCTTCTGCGTGAGTGTCTTCAAGCAATTGTGCGGCTTTAGCGATTTTATATTTATTACTAAAGAATGCGATACCCGCAATTAATACCGCAAAAGTTAAAAAGGCAAGATGCGGCATTCCCGGCACTATGCCCATAACGAACATAACAGCTGCGGCAATATAAAGTGATTTCCCTTGCCCAAGCTGGCTACTAACTTGTTCGCCCATGTCTTGAGAAGTGTTTTGACGTGTTACGACTATGGCTGTACCAACAGATAATAGTAAGCCAGGAATTTGTGCAACTAAACCATCACCAATCGTAAGTAAGGTATAAATTTCAACCGCACTATCAAACGATAAGTCATGCTGAACCATGCCGATGATTAAACCACCAACAATATTGATAAATAAAATTAAAATACCAGCGATGGCATCGCCTTTAACAAATTTGCTAGCACCATCCATTGAACCATAAAAATCGGCTTCGCTGGTGACTTCAACTCGACGTTCGCGTGCTTGATCTGCGGTAATAAAACCAGCATTTAAGTCTGCATCGATCGCCATTTGTTTACCAGGCATAGCATCGAGTGTGAATCGTGCGGTAACTTCAGCAATACGACCCGCACCTTTTGTTACCACAACAAAATTGATAATAATAAGAATGGCAAATACCACTAAACCAACGGCATAGTTTCCACCGATAACAACCGAGCCAAATGCTTCAATGACTTTACCGGCTGCATCTGGGCCTTCATGACCTTCCAATAAAACAACTCGAGTACTTGCAACATTAAGTGCTAAACGCAAAATAGTGGCAATTAAGAGCACCGCAGGGAAAGAGCCAAACTCAAGTGGCTTTAGGGTATAAACTGTAATTAATAACACCACCAAAGACAGCGCGATGTTGAACGAGAATAAAATATCAAGCAACATCGCCGGCATCGGTAAAATAACCATACCCAGTGCCGCCATGACAAGAAATGGCGTACCTAGCCCTGAAAGTAGGTTAAGTTTTTGTTTCTTTATATTATTAAAAGTAGCGGCTAACTGCATGAGCTCTTAAGGATAATTTTTTGACATAACCGTACAAAAGCAATAATCAGACCAACTAACGGGAAAAAGAGCTGTAAGCTATCAGTTTTAAGCTGTCAGTTAAGACAGAGAGACAGTTTTAAGTTGTCAGCTGTTTTTGTTCTTGAACTATCTTCAAACTGAAAGCCGACAGCTTCAAACTTTAAACTAACGCCCTTTAACTGACAGCTGATAGCTTAAAACTGACAGCTTCTCTTTTGCTTTTAATATCTAAAATCATCGGGAATGGGGAGGTTTTTGGCTACGGCTTTTGGTCGGCTTGCCTTACCTTTTTTATGTGCGTCTAATTGGAAAATAAATGCGAGGATTTGTGCAACAGCTGCGAATAATTGTTCCGGAATTTCTTCGTTGGGCTCGGCAGTGTAATAGAGCGATCTTGCTAAGGCTGGTGATGCAATAATCTCAATATTGTGCTCTTTGGCTATGGTACGAATATGCAGGGCCATTTCATCAATCCCTTTAGCAACCAATATAGGTGCTCCACCGACTTCAGCATCGTATTTAAGTGCCACAGAATAATGCGTTGGGTTAGTGATAACCACGTCAGAACTCGGCACATCTTGCATCATACGTCGTTGCGACATTTCATATTGCGCTCGTCTAACGCGGCCTTTGGTTTCAGGGCTACCTTCAGAGTTTTTCATTTCGTCTTTAATTTCTTGCTTGCTCATTTTCAGTTGGCGATTGTGATTCCATACTTGATATGGCGCATCAATAACAACAATAATGCCAATAGAGAGTGCCAAAGCTAGAAACATCCACATCAGCAATGAAACGGCATGAGAAAAGTTATTAGGAATGTTTTCTGTACTTAAATTTACTATTTGATCAAACAAACCGCTTAATAGTAAATAAGCTGAAATAAATACCACAAAAAATTTGAGAATAGATTTAATCAGCTCAACATAAGCTTGCACGCCAAACATTCTTTTAAAGCCTGCCATTGGTGATAACTTGCTTGCTTTAGGCGCCATAGCTTGCCAAGAAAAACTGATCCCGCCCAATATCATATTACCGATTAAGGCGGCTATAACGATAATAATATGTATCCAAAGAAAGGGCACTATTATTGAACTTACGCCGTCGCTTGCTACTTGATATAACGCATGTACATCCATGGTTTCTTTTCGGTTTAAGCTAAATAGTCGCTTCATCATCGTAGACAAACCGGTAACCAAAGAACTCCCCAGTAACATAATCGCTAAAGCAGAGCCAACCAATACAAACATGGTTCCTAAATCTTTTGAACGGGCAATTTGACCTTTCTTCTTTGCGTCGGAAAGTTTTTTCGCCGTGGGTTCTTCGGTTTTTTCACCGCTGTCTGATTCAGCCATTAGGGCGCTGCTCCACAATCAATGAGGTAGCAACTAAAATCTAAAGCTCGTTGCCACTGCATAACAAAGTGACTATAAAAATTCCCCATGGTTAGCCACATAATTAATAAACCTGCACACATGGTAATAGGGAAACCAATCGCAAATATATTCAATTGAGGCGCTGCTCGGGTCATAATACCGAAAGAGAAGTTAATTAATAACATGGCTGTTAAAGGTGCAATTGCCAGTGACAATGCCGTAGCAAACATCCACCCTCCCCATTCAGCAATCTCTTTAAACTTAATACTGGAAAATTCAGGTGCGGGAATAGGAATAGTGTCAAAGCTGGCAACTACAAATTGCAAATATGCTAAATGACCATCCATCGCCCAAAATAACAATGAAGATAGAATTAAGAAAAATTGCCCTACTGCAGGCACGCTGGTACCACTGGCAGGGTCGACCAAAGAGGCAAAGCCTAAACCGGTTTGCATAGCAATAATTTGCCCGGCTAAAGTAAAGGTGTTAACCACCATTACGGTGACAAAACCTAACATTATGCCGATAATGAGTTGTTCGCCAACAAGCAAGGCTGTGGCGAGTGAAAACATATTGTCAACTCGAGCAGGAGGAAGTGCAGGCATTACTGCAACAGTAATGGCTAAACAAAAAAACAATTTAACCCGTCCAGGAATTGCTTTAGCACCTAACCCTATCATGGCCATAACCATGGCTGAAATACGCGCAAGCGGCAGTAAAAAGTCAGCCATACTTTGGTTAATAACTGACTCAGTAAACTCCATGGTTAACTCACCACACTAGGAATACTACCAATGAGTCTGATGGAATAATCCATCAATTTTTGCACCAACCAATGGCCACCCATAATTAACGCGAGTAACGTTACAATTAAACGTGGCAGAAAACTTAAAGTTTGTTCGTTGATAGAGGTTGCCGCTTGAAACACCGCAACCACCAAGCCAATAATTAAACTGGGCACAATAACGGCACTGACCAAGATAATAACGAGCAATAACGCATCGCGTAAAATATCAACAAATACCTCAGGACCCATTAGGTTGCTCCCATGCCATAACTGGTTGCTAATGTACCAATAACTAAGTTCCAACCATCAATTAACACAAATAACATTAACTTAAAGGGTAAAGATACAATCATTGGCGAGAGCATCATCATACCCATGGCCATTAAAATACTCGCTACCACTAAATCAATAATTAAAAATGGAATAAATAACATAAAGCCAATTTGAAAAGCCGTTTTTAACTCACTAATCACAAAGGCTGGAATAATAACTGTCATGGGTAAGTCTGTAGGCTGGTCGACTTGTTCAATACCCGCCATTTGGGCCAATGTATCAAGATCTTTAATACGGGTTTGCTCTAACATAAAAGCACGTAAAGGAACTTTTGCCTTGTTAATTGCTTCAACAGAAGTGAGTTGTTCTTGTAGATAGGGCTGAATCGCGCGTTCATTAATTTCGTTGTAAACCGGCGTCATAATAAACAAGGTCATAAACAAGGTAATACCAATAATGACTTGGTTTGACGGTGTTTGCTGCAAGCCGAAAGCTTGTCGCAAAATAGCCATAACCACCACAATACGGGTGAAAGATGTCATCATAATAACTGCTGCTGGGATAAAGCTCAGCGCAGTCATAAAAATTAATATTTGTAAGGTTACTGAATATTCTTGCGAGCCATCAGGGTTAGTGGTTAATTTTAATGCCGATAACGAAAGATCGTCAGCAGCAAAACTGCTATTGCTGATGAGTAAAAACGACAAAATCGTAACCAGTAAAGTTACGATTTTGTTTAATGATAATAATGACTTTTTATTTTTGTTTATCATAAGTTTTTATCGCTTTTTGTTTAAGTAGTTTCGCTATCGACTGAGCAAAATCAACGCTATTTTCTTTTGCACTTATTAAGGGTTCATCAAGTGTTTCTAGTAAACTAATTTGTTGAGCGGTAACGCCGAGTAAAAGCTGCTTTTCTCCCGCTTGTACCACAACTAACTTTTCTTTAGCGCCTAAATGTAAACTAGTCACTATTTTCAGCCCATTAATGCTATGGCGCACACCTTGAAAGCGTTTTAAAATAACCGCACTAATGATAATAACCACAAGTACCATCAGTAATGACAATATCATGCTCATGGCATCCATATTGGCGGCTACATGTTTCCCCACTTCAACTGGAGCTTTTTCCTCTATTACCGGGGTTGCTATCTCTGCTGTACTAGGCGCTTTTTCTCCTGAAGGTAATTCAGCGGCTGATAGCACTTCAACTGATGAAGTATGACTCGCTACTTTATTACTCACTACCTCTTCACTCGCTAACTGTTCACTCACTAACTCTTCACTCACTACTTCTGCAGTAAAGCTAGGTGCAACAAAAGCTAACCAGATAAGTATGCCCGATAAAATTTGTTTCATTAGTGGCTATTTTAACTTTTTAATTCGTTCAACTTGACTGATAACATCGGTTAAACGAATACCAAATTTGTCGTTTACCACGACCACTTCGCCGTGAGCGATTAAGGTACCATTAACCAACACATCTAAAGCTTCGCCTGCAACGCGGTCAAGTTCTACAACTGAACCTTGATTAAGCTGTAATAAATTACGAATACTAATGTGGCTGCGCCCTACTTCCATTGAAATGGTAACAGGAATGTCTAAAATAGCATCGAGTTTATGTTTCTCTTCACCTGAAATAGTTTCACTATCTTCTTGTAGGTCTTCTAACTCAACAGTTTCTGCAGCTTCAGATGCGGCTTGCTCATCCATTGCTTCATCCCATTGGCTCAAATCATCTTCGTTATCTGTACTCATGTTGCATTGCCTCAATTTTCATCGCGTACCGTCAAAATATCCACGCTACTCGTTTGTTATTACTTATTATGCTGTTATGCGATTTTTACACCACATTTAATCAAGTTATTTTAAAATTTTCTTTTTAAACGGGTTATAAATCATCTTCTAATAAATGCAGTTCAGAATCGTTGTCTAAGCGCTTGCCACCTTTAGTAAGAATGGTGAGTTCAGATTTAACTTGCTCTGGACGTTTAATTTTTGATTCTATTTTTAATGCTAAATTATCACGACTACGCCCTAACTTAGCTCTAAACGAGGGTAAACTCTCCACTAGCACCGTTATATGATCTGGCATTTCAATTGGAATAATATCACCGGCTTTCATGTCCATAATTTTTTGCAATGACAACTTAACTTCGATAAATTTTGTTGAAATTTCAACCGGCACATCCATTATTTCATCGCGCAATGCCTTCGACCAGCGCATGTCGGTATCTTCTTTATCACTTTGTACACCGGCATCAAGCAGTTCTCGAATAGGTTCTAGCATAGAATAAGGAAGTGCCACATGAAAATCGCCGCCGCCGCCATCAAGTTCAATATGAAAAGAGCTAATAACAACCACTTCAGTTGGGCTTACAATATTGGCCATTGAAGGGTTTACTTCTGAGTCAAGATATTCAAAAGACACATCCATAACGGGCGACCAGGCTTCTTTATAATCTTCAAAAATAATTTTTAGTAGCATTTGCACAATGCGACGTTCTGTTGGTGTAAATTCACGACCTTCAATTTTCGCGTGATAACGGCCATCGCCACCAAAAAAATTGTCTACCAAAATAAAAACCAGACGAGCTTCCATGGTAATGAGTGCAGTGCCTTTAAGTGGTCTAAAGCGCACCATATTCAAACTGGTTGGCACAAATAAGGTATGTACGTATTCGCCAAATTTAATCATTTGAATGCCGTTTATCGACACTTCAGCAGATCGGCGCATCATATTAAATAGGCTAATGCGCATATGACGAGCGAATCGTTCATTAACCATTTCTAAGGTTGGCATGCGCCCACGCACAATACGATCTTGGGAAGAAAAATCGTAATCCATCGTCCCCTCAGCTGAGGAAAAGTCTTCTACAATCTCTTCTTCTTCAACATCATCTACACCATGTAAAAGTGCATCAATTTCCTCTTGAGATAATAAATCACTCACTCGACAGTCTCTTTATCTTGTTAATGTAATTACGCTGTTTACTTCGTGTTTTATGGAAAAATTACTAGTTGTTGTTTTTTAGCACTTTATGCATTTATAAAGTGCGTTTAGCTAATCTGGCTATTATTTTTTATTGCATTACGAAGCCAGTAAATAATACTTTTTCAACAACATCAGCGTCTTCTATTTCTTTCATAATACTTTGCACTTCAACCAAAGCTGATTGTTTTAAAGAAGTTTTTCCGGCACTTGTTGCTAAATCGTCGGCGCTTGATTGTGAGAAAACACCGAGTAAGGTACTTTCAATAAGCGGTATATGCTTTTTGGCTGCTTCTTCATTTTCTGCTCCTCGTACAAGCAATTGCACTCGAATTTCAACAAAACGATCTCTTGCGTTGCCTGGCACATTAAAACGAAATGGTCGGGGCATCTGTCTCTTATACACAT
>OJHG01000535.1_pt1 | contig 17416 bp, 16 predicted proteins | sample 1594761 | NCBI WGS metagenome assembly OJHG01 (sample SAMN05416786, study PRJEB24817) | seawater metagenome | isolation source: Sea water | place: Canada:Atlantic | collected 2013-07 | reverse complement strand
CAGATGTAGATACCTTATTGAATGCCTGTAAAAAAATGTCTAAAACCAATACTGGGGCTCTTATCGTTCTAGAACGAACCAACAGTTTAGATTTTTTAATAAGTACTGGTGATGCTATGAACGCAGAAATGAACCAAGTTTTATTAGAAAGTATCTTTTATAAAAATAGTCCATTACATGATGGTGCTACCATTATTAGAGATAATTTTGTGGTAGCAACTAGAGTTGTGTTGCCAGTTTCAGACAGTATTAATATTCCTTCTCGTTTTGGACTAAGACACAAAGCTGCCTTTGGTATTTCAGAAAAAACAGATGCTGTTTGTCTTTTAGTATCTGAAGAAACAGGAGAAATTTCTTATATTAAGGATGGAAGTTTTGAGTTATATGCTGATTATAATGAACTATTAGATAAGTTAAGGCAGGATATTCAGTAATGCGATTCTATAGTTAAGAAGCAAGTTCTAAGCTAAATTGCTTGTCATATAGGTTTTTATAGTAACCATCTTTTTTCTTGATTAGTTCTTTGTGAGTTCCTTCTTCTACAATAACTCCTTTATCCATTACAATAATTTTATCAGCTTTTTTTATAGTTGCTAGTCTATGAGCAATTACAATAGAAGTTCTTCCTTTGGTTATAGTGTCTGTTGCAAACTGAATCATTTGTTCTGCATGAGAATCTACAGAAGAAGTAGCTTCATCTAAGATTAGTATTCTAGGGCTACTTACATAGGCTCTCAAAAAAGCGATTAATTGTCTTTGACCAGATGAAAGCATTACTCCTCTTTCTTTAACATTATAATGGTATCCACCAGGAAGTGTCATAATAAAATTATGAATTCCTATCTTTTTTGAAGCCTCCTTTACTTCTTCTAAACTTATCTGAGGATTCTTTAGGGTAATATTGTTAAAAATAGAGTCTGAAAATAAAAATACGTCTTGTAAAACGATGGCTATTTGATTTCTAAGAGAAGACAATTCATAATCTTCTACAGGAATGGCATCTACAGAAATTACACCGCTATCTAATTCATAAAAACGATTAATTAAATTTATAATGGTAGATTTCCCAGCTCCTGTGGCACCAACAATAGCTACTGTTTGTCCTTTTTTAACCTGTAAAGAAATTCCTTTTAAAACTTCTTCCCCTCTTATATAACTAAATCTTACTTGTTTAAAGTCTAAATCTCCTTGTATAGTAGAAGCATCTATACTTCCTTCTTTCTTAATAAAACTTTCAGTATCTATCACCTTAAAAACACGTTCTCCAGAGACTATGCCCATTTGCAACTGATTAAACTTATCTGCAATTTGGCGTAAAGGTCTAAATAACATTTGCGACATTTTTATAAATGCAATAACTCCCCCTAAAGTTGTAAACCCATCTAGTATTTGATGTCCGCCATACCAAACAATTAAACCAATGGCTATAGATGAAACAATTTCTGCTATTGGAAAAAAGATAGAATAATACCAAACTGTCTTTACATGTGCTTTTTTATGCTTGTTGTTTATTTCTTTAAAATTCTGATATTCTATGTTTTCTCTGGTGAATAATTGAAGAATTTTCATTCCTGTAACTCTTTCTTGCACAAAGCCATTTAGGTTGGCAATCTCATTTCTAACGTCTTGAAATGTAGCCTTAATAGCTACCTGAAAAACTTTAGTAGCGTATACCAAAATTGGTAATACAGACAAAGCAACCAATGCTAAACGCCAGTTCATCGCAAACATCACTACAATAACAACCAGCATTTTTAAAATATCGCTGACTATCATAAAGACACCTTGGGTAAAGAAATTAGCAATGGTTTCTATATCTGAAACCACTCTTGTAACCAGTCTTCCAACGGAAGTGGTATCAAAATAAGACATTTTAAAACGCTGTATATTTCTAAAAACCTTGGCTCTTATGTCTCTAATAATATGTTGTCCTACCCAATTGGCATAGTAAATAAACATAAATTGTAAAATTACTTCAGCAAAAACAATCGTTAATAAGATTTGTATGTAGTAGATTAATTTTTCAACATCTTGATTATTCACAAAATCATTCACAGTTTCTCCCACTATGTATGGATTTACTGCAGATACAAAAGCTAGGGTAATGGTAGAAATAGCCGCAATAAAAAACCTGAGTTTATACCTTTTAGCATAACTCATTAATCTTAAAAATATTTTTATATCAAATGCTTTTCCTGATATTTTTTCCGACATCTATATCTCTACTTATGAATTATTTATTTTACTATTTTTTTATCTAAAATTCTAATGCCTTTTACATGCTAATAACAAACTTCTGTTAAAAATAAGCCTTTGGCTGGAACAGACAAACCTGCTTCACTTCTCTTTTTACTTTCAATAATTTTTCTAAAATCTTCTACTGTTTTTTTTCCTAAACCAACCTCTATCAAAGTTCCTACAATAGCTCGCACCATATTTCTAAGAAACCTATTGGCTTTAATATGAAAAATTAAATGCTTGTCTTCTAGTGTCCAAACAGCTTTCATTATAGTACAATTAAAGGTATTTACATCGGTTTTTACTTTTGAAAAACTTTCAAAATCTTCATATTTAAATAATAGATTAGCAGCTTCATTCATTTTCTCTATCTGAAGATTTTTTTGGTGTAATTGCCAAGTAATATCTAATAAAAAAGGGTCTCTACCTAGTAGAATCCTGTACTCATAACTTCTGCTAATTGCATCAAAACGAGCGTGTATATCTTGAGAAACTTCTCTAATTGACTTTATAACAATGTCATTTGGTAAGATTGCGTTTAACTTGTGCACGTGGCCATTAGTTAGCTCTTTAGCAGTATCTACATGGGCAAACATTTGACTTGCATGTACACCTGCATCTGTTCTTCCTGCGCCAACAAGCTGTATTTTTTCTTGAAGAATAGTTGCTAGGGCCTTGGTAATTTCTTCTTGTACAGAATTTGCATCTGGTTGAATTTGCCAGCCATGATAGTTTGTTCCTTTGTATGACAACTCTATGAAATATCTCAAAAAAATATGGTGTTATAAGAGCTATAAAATTACGAAATTTATTTTGTTATTTGTACTTTCGTTTGGTGAAGAAAATCTTACTACTCTCAGACACCCATAGCTTTATTGATGCTCAAATTTTAAAGTTTGTAAAACAGGCCGATGAAGTTTGGCATGCTGGTGATATTGGAAATTTAGAAGTTACAGATACCATAAACAAATTAAAGCCATTACGAGCAGTGTATGGTAATATAGACGGAAATGATGCACGCGCTCAATTTCCTTTAGATAACAAATTTAGAGTTGAAGATGTAACAGTTTGGATGACTCATATTGGTGGCTACCCAAATAAGTACCATATAAGAGTACGGGAAGAACTTAAAAAAATAAAACCTACTATTTTTATTAGTGGTCATTCTCATATTTTAAAAGTTCAGTATGATAAAAAGCTTAATCTTTTACACCTAAACCCTGGTGCTGCTGGAAAATACGGATTCCATACTATCCGAACCATGCTTCGTTTTGAACTAGACAAAGGCGAAATAAAAAATTTAGAAATTATAGAATTGGCTACAAAAACTTAGCGAGTTCTTTCTTAAAAACAGGAAGTTCTATTGTAACAAGCGTTCCTTTATTATTTTCAGATTTTATATCAAACTTACCTTTCATCATATGAATTCTAGCATCTATTTGATTAATTCCCAAACCATCTTTTTTTGGTACTTGTAATTTATCAAATCCTTTCCCGTTGTCTTTAATGCTAAGTAATAGTTTTTCATCGTTTTCTACCAAAAGAATGCTAGCAGTTGTTGCTTCACTGTGTTTTAAAGTATTATTAATAAGCTCTTGAATAATATTGTGTAATTTAATTTCAAAATCTTGGTCATAACGCTGAATATTTTGTGTTTCATACAAAATCTCTAACTGAGAATTGGAGTATTTTTCTGCCATGTCTTTAATGGCATAGGCCAAGCCAAACTTCAGTAAAATAGAAGACACTAAAGTATGAGATAGATCTCTAATTTTTTGTGAAGCTTCATGAATAATGTCTTGAGACTTATCTACCTCTACCGGTATAGGGCCTTTAAATATTTTTTTACAGGCCTGTAGGTGTAAATTTGCAGAAGATAGCAAAGCACTCACGCTATCATGCAAAGTTTCTGCAATTTGTTTACGCTCTGTTTCTTTACCATCTAGCGTAGCGTTTAAAATTCTAATTTGAGCCTCTGTACGTATTTTTTCTAGCTTTTGCTGTTGCAACAGTTCTTGCTTAGATAACTGCAAGCTTAAGGTTTTTTGCCGAAGTTTGTACTGGTTTAATAAAAAAGCCAACAACAAAATAATAGAAAAACTACTAATACCAATAATCCAGGTGAGGTTTTGAGCTTTTTGCTTTTCAAACTCTCCTGCTTTACGCACCACATCTACATTATACTCACCAGTAATACGTTTTATATTTTGGGTCATTTCATCATCTCGTAAATCATTTTCCATATTATAAGAAATCTCTTGATAATCATAGGCTTCATACTCTTTTAAATTGCGCATGGCCCAGGCCAAATTATAATATAAGTCTGCTTTAATCGAAATGGACAATGAACTCGTATCCCTTTTAATGAGCTTTATCCCTTCAAAATATTTTTTTTTAGATTTCTCAAAATCACCTTGCAGTAAATATACATTAGCAAGGTTATTAATAGCAGAAGCTTGGCTTAATCTATTATTCCTTTTTTTGTGAGTGGCAATGGCTCTTTCTGCATAATCAATAGCTTTTTCATAATGATTTAAAATTGTGGTATCCTTTTGATAAATACCAGCTAAATTAGAAAATGAAGATGCTTGCAATACTAGAACTTCATCATCCAAAGAATTTAATTCAGCCAATTTATTATAATAAAAAATGGCACTATCGTTTATTTTTAATAATGCATATTCAGTTCCTATTCTTCGATATTTTTTAGCAAGGTCTTTCTGATTATTATAGGTTGAGTCTCTATTATCTTTAAGATTTAATGAAAGCTGTTTAAGAGAGATTTTATAATATATAATTGCTTTTTTGTGTTCTCTGTTTTTTCTGTATATATCTGCAATTAAATTGGTGATTTGGTAATGAATTTTTACATCTATATTTTTTTTACTTTTCTGATGTAAAGCTAAAGCCAGTCTTAAGCCTTCTACATATTTTTTGTTTTCAAATAGTGTTAGGGCTTTAATATACTGAACCCGAAGAATTGAATCTTTTTTTTCTTGAATAGATAAAAAAGAAGCATTCCTTATGGAAGCTTCTTTTTCTCTTTCTTTAGTAATAATATTTTTGTGTGAAAATAAGTTTAGTATTAAAAGAGCATATATATTAAGAAGAAAAAATAATTTCATATTTTATTTTTAATAACATAAAAAAAATTAAAAAACTGATTTAACATACATTTAAATCTATTACTTTGATTGTTGATGTTTAATCAAATATAACCCTTGGCTTATCTCTAGAACTAGTAGTAGACCTCCCATCTTCTGATGGGTAATAGTTTCTAAAAAGTATTTGTAAATTTTCTCCTTCTTCTCTATTAAAAGTAACAGCATACTCCGTTTGTGTTCCAGAACCTGGCTCTAGATGTATCAAATATTCTCCCGTTTCTTCATCTTGTGTAAAATCTACCTCTATAGAAGCATCTACCGTAAAGTTTACATCATAAGTATTGTCTCCGTTGTCTGATACACTATAAGAATTTAGGTGATCATCTTCATCATCATTTTTCAGAAACTTAATGTCTTTGTCAAAAATGGTAAGTCTAGAAGTGTGGTTGGCAATGGTATTGTTTAAATTTATAGAGAAACGATCTTCTAAACCAGTAGACATTTCTTCTGAAGTAGTTTGTTGTTTTGTTCCTGATGCGCTGTAAAGATCTATATCTAAGGAATTAGATTTCTCATTACTAGAAATAGTTGAAGCAACATCATTGCTGGTTTCCAGATCCATTGTATAAGAACCTGAAGCATCTCTACTTAAGATAACTTTTCCAAATAATTCTGAAGTTGGTTCTTCTAAAAAGGTGGTTTCTTCTTGTGAACATGAAGAAAATACTAGGGTAATAATTAATGCAAAAATTGATAGGGATAAATTTTTCATGATAATTAATTTTAAATAAAAAGGGGTTATTATGTTAGTTTAATTTGATTTAATGCTACTTATATTTAACTTGTTATTAATTTGTTATTAATTTTGGACATCACATGGTTCTGACTTGGCCTTAGCTTACTTAAAACGCAAAACCTTAGCAACATAATACAAAGTATATAATGAAGGTTGGGGAAATTTATTAGCTATAATTTGTTTGGGGGAGATCAAATTACAGTAAATTCAATAATTATATAATTTTATTTTTTACTGCATACATTGCTAGGCCTACTGCATTTTTTACATTTGTTTTCTTTAATAAACTTTTCCTGTAGGTATCTACAGTACTTTGGCTTATGTTTAATATTTGTGCAATTTCTGGTGAACTATATTCTTGAGATATTAATTTTAGTACTTCAGTTTCTCTATCTGTTAAACTGTTGACTATGGTACTTTGTGGCCTTTGTCCTAATTTTACGTTTTTTCCTGTGAATAATTTGAGTAGGTTGTTTTTTATAGTATCACTAAAGTATTGTTCACCTGCATGAACAGTTCTAATTGCTTCTACTATATGCTGGCCAGCACTATCTTTAGAAAGAAAACCACTTGCTCCAAGGTTAATCATTTCTTGCACTAGTTTTACATCGTCATAACTAGACAAAATAATTACTTTTAGATTTATTTTTTTAATTTTAAAGAACTTTAAGACTTCAATACCATCATATTCTGGCATATTAATATCTAATATTAAAATATCTGCATAGTGATCTTCTGCCCAATCAATAACTTCTTTACCCGTTAAAGAATATCCTTCTATTTCAATATCGCTCTCTGTATTGATGACAGCAATTATACCTTCTATAAGTATTTTGTGATCATCTGCTATATGTACTTGTATTTTTTCTTTCATAATTACACTACAAACTTAGTTGAGTTTACGAGATCATACAATACCCGCTTTTAGTGAAATTTTTTTCTCCCCATAAATGGGGAGTCAAATATAAAGTTTTTAATGAAGATTTTCTTGTATAAATACTATGTGAAAAAAAAACCAGAGCAAAAGCTCTGGTTTATCGCACTAAATATACTAAAATAGTAGGTCTATCGTAATCTGTCTACAGATTTTACGAGATTCTCATCCTTCTTAATCGCTTTATTTGCCATAACAGCAAATAAAATAACGACAGAGGGTATGAACATCCCAATACCTTTCTCAGAAGAAACTTCTCCAGATATGTTTAGAGACAAATAAATCAATATTCCTAGTAAAAAGAGATTTATCAAAATTATAACACGTCCAAGCACAAATTGTAACTGTCTTTTCTTAAATTTAAAAATTGCAATAAAAGCAAGCAGTGCAGAAATGATAAAAAATACAGGAACTAATTTTGCAAAAAATACCTGATCAGAAAACAAATCTTGAGCATATACCTTCTTTTCTGCTACTTCCCATAATTTGAAGGTAAACAGAACTCCTGATGATAGGAGAACAACTAAGAAAAGATAAATTGACTGTATTCTTTGTATCATTTTATATAAACGTTCAGCAAAATTATCATTTTATTTTTTAAAAAGAAACATAAACATATAAAATAATTGTATATATTTGCCGTAAGACAACCACTCTAATATATATTGTATAGTACTTTATACAAGACTTATAAAAATCAAAAAAAACTTAACAAATTCTTACACTACTTAAGAATCTTAATTTAACTAAACATTCATGTTCGAAATTTCTGAACTAAAAGCAAAAACTCTTGCTGATCTACAGCAAATTGCTAAATCTATTGGCTTAACTAAAACTAGTCAATTAAACAAACTAGACCTTGTGTATCAAATTTTAGACATACAAGCAGCAAGTCCTTCAAAAGAAGAAGAAAAAATTAAAAGTGAAAAGCCCAGAGCCAGGATTGAAAAGCCTAAAAGAAAAAGGGTCGTTAAACAGCTCGTCAAAGAAGAAGACCTTGCTAAAAAAACTGTTGAACCTTCTGCTATTGTAACAGAAGAAAAAGTTATTGTAGAGAAAACAGCTACAGAGATAACTCCGGTTCAACAAAATAAAAAACCCATTCATGCACCAAAAAAATCTACAAACACTGCTTTGGAGAATAAGACAGGTGATGACAAAGCTGTAAGTAAAAACCCTACAACGGATGAAAAGCCTGTTCAAAACAAGCCTAAACCAGCACCAAACAAACCAAAGACTCCCCACAATAATAATAATAATAATAATAATAATAATAGTAGAAACCCTAAGAATCAAAACCAACGAAACACAAATACTGGGAATAAATACAAAGATCCAGACTTTGAGTTTGATGGAATTATAGAAAGTGAAGGAGTTTTAGAAATGATGCCAGATGGCTATGGTTTTTTACGCTCTTCAGATTATAATTATTTATCATCTCCAGATGATATTTATGTTTCTCAATCTCAAATAAAATTATTTGGATTAAAAACAGGAGATACTGTAAGAGGTAATGTAAGACCACCAAAAGAAGGTGAGAAATACTTTCCTTTAATTAGAGTCTCTAAAATTAATGGTTTAAACCCAAACATTGTTAGAGACCGTGTTTCGTTTGAACATTTAACCCCATTATTTCCTGAAGAAAAATTTAACCTAGCAGAAAAAGGAAGCTCATTATCTACCAGAATTATTGATTTGTTCTCTCCTATAGGAAAAGGCCAACGTGGTATGATTGTAGCACAGCCAAAAACGGGTAAAACAATGCTTTTAAAGGATGTAGCCAATGCTATTGCAGCAAACCATCCAGAAGTATATCAAATAGTCTTATTAATAGATGAACGTCCTGAAGAAGTTACAGACATGCAACGAAGTGTGCGTGGAGAAGTGGTTGCTTCTACTTTTGATGAACCTGCAGATAAGCATGTTAAAGTAGCAAATATTGTTTTAGAAAAAGCAAAGCGCTTGGTAGAGTGTGGGCATGATGTTGTAATTCTATTAGATTCTATAACTCGTTTAGCTAGAGCTTATAATACCGTTGCCCCGGCTTCTGGTAAAATATTATCTGGTGGTATAGATGCCAATGCATTACACAAACCAAAACGTTTCTTTGGTGCTGCTAGAAATATAGAAAATGGTGGTTCTTTAACAATTATTGCAACAGCTCTAACAGAAACTGGTTCTAAAATGGATGAAGTTATTTTTGAAGAGTTTAAAGGAACTGGTAATATGGAATTACAATTAGATAGAAATATTTCTAACAGAAGAATCTATCCTGCAATTGATCTTATAAAGTCTAGTACTCGTAGAGATGATCTTTTACTAGACGCTAAGAATGTTCAACGCTTATGGGTATTGAGAAAATATTTAGCAGATATGAATCCTATAGAAGCAATGGAGTTTATCAATGAAAAAGTTAAGTTCTCTAAAAACAATGAAGAGTTCTTAATTTCTATGAACGGCTAAATTTCTTTCTTACAACTAAAAAAAACCGCTACAATGTAGCGGTTTTTTTTAGTTGTAAGAAATACTGTTATTATTGAACACCGTGAAAACCAGCTCTGTTGTCTTCTACATCAGATGTTTTCTTTAAGGCATTAAATATGTTTGCTATTTTGTTTTTTCTATCTTGAGATAAGCGTTGTCTGTAAGATTCATAATTTGGCAGAGAAGCTGCTTTTTCTTTATTAGATACAACAAAAGCAAAAACACCTTTAGCTCCAACTACCTTAGAATACAATTGATTTTTTTTGGCATAGTACATTGCTCCAATTACTTTAGGTTCTGAACCTACACCAGTAATAGAAGGTGATTTAAGAGAAGTGTTATCCATTTTAATGATAGACACACCGTTGGTCGTTGCTATGTCATTTAGAGAAGCTCCTACCATATTAGCTTTAATAATGGCTGCTTTTTTCTCATTTAACAAGGTTGGTCTAAGTCTATTCATTGCTTTTGAAGCACTTACTAGACCTTTTTTAGTTTTGTTTGTTAGCATGGCTACAACATATCCTTTATCTATATCAAACCTTTGAATAGCTCCAACTTTGGTATCACTACCAAAAGCCCATGTTACTATTTGTCTTTGTGTATCTAAAAGACCAGGAACTCTTTCGTCCATAATTCTTAAACCAATAGCTGGCTTAGACTGGTATGAGTTATCTTTTACTACATCATAAAAGTTTTTCCCGTTAGATGAAATTTCTAATGCAAATTTTTCTGCATTTTGAAATGCATTGTTTTCTGTTTCTTGAGAGGCAATAATTTCTCTACCAAAAGTAATCATCTTAACTCCTTTTTGGTTGTTTCTTTGTTCGTCTATTCTCATAACATGGTATCCATATTTAGACTTTACGACACCAACCTTCCCTGTGTTATTTTCAAACATAAAAGCTGCTAAATCAAGATCAAATCTTGAAGAATTGTATGAATTACTGTGTGTGTTCCATCCAATATCTCCCCCATTGTCTTTACTCGCATCTGTATTAATTTCACTTGCAATTTGAGTAAATCTCTTTTTGCTTCTTCTTACTAGTTTGTAAATACTGTCAATAGAAGCTTTTGCTTGCTCTTCAGTTTTTGTAGTAGCTGCTGTAGCACCTTGCGAACCTAAATAAGGAATAAAAATACTACTAGCTTTTACAGAATCTGGTCTTGAGAAAACTTCAGTAATTTTAGATATCTTGAAATAATTTTTATCTTCATAAGGACCAAATGTATCGTTTACTTCCCCTTCCAAAACTGCCTCAGAAATTGTTTTAGGCAATTCGTCTTTCATATAATAAGATTCTTGCATTGGAATGTCTGAACTATTTTCTTCAAAAAAGATAGAATAATCTGTTGCATTTTTTAATCCTTGAATAATAATCTCCTGAGCTGTTGCTTTGTTAATATCGTTTCTATCTTCTAAGAAACTAGCAACATTGTTTTTAATATCTTCTTTATCTTGATCTGTAGGTGAAATATCAAACTTCACATAAGAAATATCTCTTGAAGCTTCCACTTCGTAATCAGAAGGATTATTTTTAATATAAGTTTCTACTTCGCTATTAGTTATAGAAACTAAGCTATCTGCAACAGAAGAATAAGGAATATAAACAACATCTGCACTTAGCAAATCATTATCTTCTAGATATGAATACTCTCCTTCTTTTAGAGAGGCACCAAGACCTGCTTTAATTAAATTATTATAGGTATCTCTTTTTAGATTTGATCCAACTTCATTAATATAGTTGCTCCAAGCGCTCCAAAGATTTTGATCATCACTCTCTTTAGTGTCTTTTAAAAACTGCATAAAACTGTCTCTATCAAACAAACCTGCTTCGTTTAAAAACTGCGGATTTCTTTGTACAGATGGAGAATTTATAATAGTGTTTAAAACATCTGTCTCTCCAACAGTAACTCCAGCCTCCTCTAATTGCTTGGTATATATCTTATCTTTTAAAATATTTTCCCAAACAGTTTTAGCAGCTTGCATATTAGAAATACTACTATTATTTCTTGTTTTATAGGTGTCTAATGCTTCTGCATATTCTTGTCTAGAGATTGTTTCTCCATCTACTTCACCTACTTCATTTATTTTAGAAGAGTCAAAGAAATCTGTTAATGTTGATGGATCTAACACAAATGCAAATAAAGCAAGGCCTATAACGGCTATTAATGCGATAGAACGATCTCTTATTTTAGATAAAATTGCCATAAAATTAATAATTTAATTTGAATGGGCGAATATACAATTTGCGAAGTAAATAAGCAACCAGAAGCCTTAGTATTTAATGAAATTATAAAAGAAAAAAGGGGGTTAATTTTGTTCTCTATCTAAAATTTTCAGACGAATTTCTTCAATTTTAGAGGAACTTACTCCAAGTATTGTAATTTCATAGCCTAAGATCTCTAAGACCTCTCCTTTCTCAGGGATATTTTCTGTGTGATCTATAATGAAACCACCTAAAGTCTCGTAGGCTTCTTCTTTTGGAATATTTAGATTATACTCTTCGTTTAGATAATCGATTTCTAATCTTGCTGAAAATTTAAATTTTGTCTCAGTTATTCTTTCGTCTGTTAACTCTTGCACATCATGTTCATCTTCAATTTCTCCAAAAAGTTCTTCTACAACATCCTCAACAGTAATCATTCCAGATGTTCCACCATATTCATCAACAACTATAGCGATGCTCTTTCTTTTCTTCATCAAACTATTTAAAACATCATTAATCATCATAGATTCTGGAACAATTTCAACTGGTAATAAAATAGATTTGATTGTTTTTGGTTTTTTAAATAACTCAAAAGCATTTACATGCCCTATAATATCATCTAAAGAAGTTTTATATACCAATATTTTAGAAAATCCGCTATTAATAAAGGATTCACTAAGTTTTGAAACTTTCTCGTGAATTTCAATAGCTAATATTTCTGTTCTAGGAACCATAATTTCTCTAGCTTTTACCTTTTGGAATTCTAAAGCATTTTGAAAAATTTGTATTTCAGAATCTATTTCTTCTTCACTATCATTTCCAAATTCTAATTGTTCTGTAATATAATTTCCTAACTCTTCTTTACTAAATACCGTCTGTTGAGCATCTTTATCTGTTCTAAAAATAAATTTTAAAAAAAAATCTGAGATTCCGTTAATGATAAATGAAAAAACATACAGTAATACGTAAAAAAAATAGGCTGGTAAAGCAAGTATTTTTAGTGTTTCATTAGCATATACTCTAAAGATTGCTTTAGGAAGAAACTCAGCTGTTACAAGAATTAAAATAGTGGAGATTACTGTTTGAATAAGGATACTATTGATGCCATAGTATTCTACAATTACTTTCCCCATGAAATAACTATACAATACTAATGAAATATTGTTACCAACTAACATGGTGGTAATAAATTTTGAAGAATTCTTAGTTAACTTCCTTAATATATTTGGAATAAAACCTTTACGTTTTTTTTCTAGCTCTATATGGAGTTTGTTTGCAGAAACAAACGCGATCTCCATTCCTGAGAAAAAGGCAGAGAATATAATTGAGATAAGAATGATGGTAATATCAACCTCCATTTAAAGTTTATTTCTCTTCTCTATTTTTTTTCTAAAATTTCTTTTAAAGAAGAATATTAATGAGATAAAGATAGATAAACCAAGCATAAATAATGATTTATTTTGATCATCTTTCCATTCAATTATTGCTTCTACAAGTAAAATAAGAGCAATAATTAAATATCCATACTGTAAAAATTTCCAGATATTATTCATAATTCATTTTCGTTTGTTACTATGTTTCCTACAGTTTTTTTGGCAACATATTTTTTTAAATTCTCCATAGACTCAAAACCAACACCAATAACAGTGTCGTTAATTTTGGTAAGTGTGAAACTTTTTTCAGTAAAAAAATATTTATTTTTCTGATCCCAAAATAATTGATCTGTCTCTAATCTAGATGCATCTGTATGATTAATTACAACTACATTCCCTTTCAGTTCTGATATAGATGTTTTAGAGTATGACAAAGCATAGTCTCCAAAGACTGTGACAGAGTCTTTTCCGTTATTCTCAAAATTAATTATTTTAATCCCTTCTGGAAACTCATTATAGGGGTGTTTCTTTCTATTGCTAAAATCATTTAAAAGTGATGTTGTTAATTTGGAGGTTATTCTTCCTGAATCTTTATAGATATGGTGCGCGTCTTTAGCAACAGCAATGGGCAGATTTTTTTCAGCTAAAAAGTCTCTCACCTTTTTTGAATCATTTGTACAAGAAAAAAGCATTCCCACAATCATAATTGTAGCAATGCTTTTTTTTGTTATATAAAATAATTGGTTCATTATTATTTACCGCTGGACGTAATCTTTACAGATTCATTGATCCAACATTTTACTTTAAAAGGATCTCCCTCTTTAACTCCTTCTGTAAAAACAACTTTTTTGGAAGGAAAGTTTGCCTTGTAATTTCTTGTAAACTTTCTAGCTACAGAGCTCATACTTGGATCTACCTGACTTGCTCTTAAAGCTTTGTTATATGCAGCAACATAAGTCATTCTTTTCTCAAATTCACTAGACCCACATTTATTTACAGAAGTTGCATACAAACTTGCAATAAAAAGATACGCTCTACCCATATTTGGGTTTATAGCGATAGCCTCTCTAGCCAACTGTCTTGCTTTAGATTTTTGACCTCTTTTTTTGGCTGCTTGAGCAAACTTTAATTTAAAGTTAGCTTTTTTGAAAGGGTCAGTCTCTAATTCAAATGCTTTCATTCTCATCCCTTGGGCTCCTGATGCATCTCCTTTTTTCTCCAACACACCAGCTACAAAAGAGTAGGCATCTGCAGATGGGGAAGCTTCTGCATAAGCTATTGCTAATTTTTCAAAAAGAGGATCATCTGTACATTCTTTATTGAACATTCTAGAAACAGCTCTCTTCAACCATTTAGCATCAGATTTATGAATCTTAAAGTCTCTTTCATATAATGGAATTAATCGATCACAAGTAGATAGTACTATAATAATATTATCTAATCCGGACTCTACTTGCCCCAGTGCTTTAGAATTTATAGTATAAGCTCTTAAATTTTGTTTTTGCCTTTTATCTAATGCTTGACCGGCTTCAACTTTGGCATTTAAGTCTCTTAATTTCTTCGCATAGTCATCCAGTTTTTCTCCAACAGATTCTAATACATCATCATAGGTGTCAAAAACTTTCTGAGGATTGGTATCTTTATTAGCATCAGTTATGCCTTGAAAGTATCTATAAATATTTTTTACTCCCATTCGAGTAGGATCTATACTATAAGCTAATTCTAATATTTCAAAAACTTCGTCATCAGTAGCTAACTTATTTTTTACTAAGAACGTTGCATAGTCACTGTGTACTTTTGCAGGGTCTTTAGAAGGAAAGTATTCTAGCCTTTGTTTATATACTCTTTTAACCAAAACCAAAGCTTCAGTTTTGTTGGTCGCTTTTTTAAACCTAGCTTCAGTTAGTTTATCACCTAATTTATAAATATTAATAGATAATGTAGGACAGTTATCCATTAAATATATCCAATTAGGGAAGGCATCATCATACTTTTTAGATTGATAATCTCCTTTAAAAAGATTGTACTTAATAGTACATTCTTGTTGTGTTGCCTGTGCATTTATAACATGTAACCCTAAAAAAAGAAATAGGCTTGTTAATAAAATAAATTGTTTCTTCATTTTTAATCGTATTTGTTAATCAATTTTTCTCTTTTTAAACCAGATATCGTTAAGGGAAAGACTTAGTCTGAAATTAACGTATTTTTCTTCCAATAATCCATTATCTGTTGTCCCTTTTTTACCATATTCAAAACCCAAATTTAGGTTAGATAATCTATTTCCTAGCGGTAAGCCTAGACCAAAAGATATGCCAAAGTCATCAATACTTGTAAAAGTATTAGATCCAGGGGTTCCATTTACTAATAATCCTAGTTTTTCAAATTTTAAACCTCCTCTGTAGGTTACTCTTTGCCAATAACTTGTAATAGAGTTTATTTTTGGAATAAAAAACCCTCCAGCAGATATTCTATTAGATTCTCCATATTGAAAACTTTGTGCGCTATTATCAAAATAACCAGTGGCTACAAGCGCATCTTGAGTTTTATAATTAACTCCAGCATACCATTTATTTGTTTTCCCTAAACCAATACCTAATACAGTTTCTAGTGGTCTTTCTAAGTTTGCTGATAATGGACCCGAGAAAATAGTGTCTCTTGGTTGTTCAAACCCTGAAGAACCAATTGAAAGTGAGTATAAATTTTCTGTTCCTGTAGAATTTAAAGAATTCCCTAATTTAAAGGAAGCTCCAACATGTAGGTTTAAATCTTTGGTAACAGTTGTTTTGTATTGAGCTCCTAATTTTATTGAACCACCTCTTATATTAGAATCTTCTATATTTTTTGTAGCTAAGGTAACTTCTTCTCGAGCATTTAAAACATTATTCTGGATATTACCGAATAAAAAATCTGCTTCTAAACCAACAGAAAAACCTTTAAAAAGTTTTAAACCAAAACCTCCATATATTCTATTTACATCTCCAGTTCCAGAAAATTGAGTAATTTCTATTGGATCTCCTTCTTCATTATTTAAAGTATTAATTAAAGAATACCCAACTGATGATGTTGGTTGCATTCCAAAAATTACTCCCATTTTTTTACTTACCGGAAACGCAAAACTAAAGTAGCTTAAATTTGTAGAGTTTGTAGATTGTTCTATGTCTGCATCTTTAATAGTTAACTCATTATTTAACACCCCAAAAACATAGGTGGCAAATCTTAATTCTGACAAAGAGGCAGGGTTAACAAAATTTAAATATCTATTGCTACTGTATGCAGCTCCAATACTTCCCATACTTATTTGTTCTACGGTTCTTGTTCCAAACTCTTCACCTACTCCAAAATAAGAGTACGGAGAAGAAGTAGATCTTTGGGAGAAAGCTTGGGCTGATATGACAACAGCTAAAAAGAAGATGATTTTCTTAATCATTATTGATTGTTAAATGTCAATATTTTATTTAATCCGTGTAAGAGAAAATTTTGATTCGCAAAGATGCTATTTTTTAATTGTTTGAACAAGAATTTTGTGTCTCCTCCTGTTAAAACAACTGTTAAATCATGATAATCAAGCTCATATTGTCTAATTACACCTTTAATTTCATGAATTACACCATTAATAACGCCAGAATGAATTGCTTCTGAAGTTGATGTGCCTATTAAATTATGTACCTCGCTTTTAATTAATTTTGGAAGTTTTGAGGTATAATGATGTAAAGATTTGTATCGAATATCTATACCTGGAGATATGGCTCCTCCAAGGTATTCACTTTTTAAATTTACAAAATCATAGGTAATACAGGTTCCTGCATCTATAATTAATGTATTCTTTTGAGGATATAAAGAAATTGCTGCAGCTGCAAGAGCTATTCTATCTATACCTAAGGTTGTAGGTGTGCTGTAAAGATTCTTGAAAGGTACTTTTATGGAAGAATCTAGGACTATGAAAAAAGGAAGTTTTTGAAGTTTTTGTATATAATCTTCTCTTGTTTCCTTTACTGAAGATAAGATACATTGTGTTATTTTATGTTTTTCTAAAATATATTCAAGTTCTTCAAAGAAGTTAACTTCATCAAAAACATACGCAACTTTAATTGTATCTGACTCAAATACAGCTGCTTTAACTTTTGTATTCCCTATATCTATAACTAGATTCATTCTTCATTTAAAAGTGAATGTCAAAAATACAATAGATTTTTGTAATTTTATTTGGTAGTTGTAAAAAACTCGCTTTATATTCTGTCTCTTATACACATCTGACGCTGCCGACGAATAGAGAGGTG
>OJHG01000534.1_pt1 | contig 17423 bp, 16 predicted proteins | sample 1594761 | NCBI WGS metagenome assembly OJHG01 (sample SAMN05416786, study PRJEB24817) | seawater metagenome | isolation source: Sea water | place: Canada:Atlantic | collected 2013-07 | reverse complement strand
AGGAGTCTCGTGGGCTCGGAGATGTGTATAAGAGACAGTTATAGAAATTTCGAGACGCAAAACCGAACGTTCGCCCCTTATATTCACGAACAATTTTTACAATATCCGTACCGCCCATTTGTTTACTGGCACGCCTCATACCCGCAGCGCCATGATTATAGGCTGTTAACGCTAATGGCCATGTGCCAGTAGTTTCGTGATTGTTTTTTAGCAAAAGTCCCGCGCTTCTGCTCGCAATAAAGGGGTCCAAACGTTCATCTAACACATGGTCTACTCTCATAAAACGACGGCCCGTCGAACGTGTGAACTGCCACATACCCGCCGCACCTACATGTGATTTAGCGTCCGTTCTAAATGATGACTCCACGTGCGGCAAAGCAGCCAGTTGAGAAGGAATATTTAACAACCTGAATTCAGTACGAATATAATCTTGCCAGCGACCTGAACGCACAATACCTTCTTTAAATCGATCAGCTTGTCCTAATTGAAAGCGTAACCGTTTAGTTGCCTCTTTATACGCCTTAGAACTGGTTCCTTTAGGCCATAACGCTTTTACTTTTTTATGCCTACTCGTGGCAAGCCCGCGCCTTGGATTAGATGCCAAGTCCAATAGAATTTTACTGTAATATTTTTTCCTTTTTTTAATCGTATTTTTTCGCGATTTCCGCGATGTTCCTGGCGGAAACGATAACCGTTCATAAACAATGTTCAAATGTTTATTGTCATGAATTAAACCTTGGCTGGTTGTTACTTCCGTGTAAATCCGCGTCCAAAAACGTACGTCTGGCTTCAAATCATCCGGTAAAGGGAACAGTACCGACTGATTAGCCGATGAAATAGAAATTAAAGCAAAGAATAAGGCAAACGCACATAAAAGGCGTTTAAATAAAATAGACGACATATCCAAGTATTCTAACGGTAAAAACGGTGACTTACACTGACTATCAAGCTAAAAAGGCCAAATAGACCAACCCGGTGCTAAGCTTGATTCACACGTTTTTAATTGTGCGCCGTAACGGCCGGCATTTTTAGCGACTTTCTTTGCTACTTTGCGCAGCCAAGGTTTAGCACGGAAACTGCCACGGCTATAACCACCATGCCCTTCGTGATATGCCAGGTACTGATTCTCTGCATCCCACTTCGAGATTTTTAACTTTCGTTGTGTAACGTTCGTATACCAGCCAATAAAATCTGTCACATCATCAAAATCATCTCGGTCAGCACCTGAATTACCTGTTGATTTTATATACCAGTCCCACGTTGAATCCTGTGCTTGGCCGTAACCATAAGCAGAAGATGATCTAGGCAACGGTATTAAGCCTAAAAACCAGTCCCTAGGTGGGCGAACATTAGATTGGTAAGCAGATTCTTGATAGATAATAGCCATTTGCACAGCAATGGGTGTCCCCCACTTTTTCTGGGATGCTAATGCATCTGCATACCAACTCTCTTTCTCATAAAAAATAGAACAAAGATTAGATTGATTCTTAGGTACCGTCGCGGCGCAGCTTGCCAACAAAAAAAAGCAAACGAAGCAACACACTGCTCTAACCATGTCGAGACCTTTCCCAACGTTCAACGGCACCAACGAATGTTTTTGCAGCTTGCTCCAACAAAGCAAAAAACTGTGCATGCTCATTCTCTTTCATTGATGCCCAAGCTCGCGCAACAAACTTATTAGCATCTTCTAAAATATCAGCTTCAACCACTTGTTGATAAGCTCGGCTTATAGAATCAACCATTAACGGAAGTTGCGCCTTCTCTACATTACCCTCCGTTAATACCATCATGCACGCTGCTTCTGGCGCCTGTTCTAAAGACGACTCACTCGACATGGCACTCATAACTGCCCATTCGTCAATATAGTAGTCTTTTAACTGGCTAACCAAATGTGTAAGGCACAGCATACTAGGCAGATCCTGAAACAGCGTAGGGTCACCTCTACTGGCGGCTAATTCAGCAGATACTTTTAATGAGGGCGCTACGATCATTTGATACTCTTCCGGGCTTAACCAATCTGGTTGGTTTTCGTTGCTATTATTCACCATAACTTTTTCCTCTAACTGACATATAACGGCGAATGCCGATTTCTTATTCAGCCTCTATTCACCTAAATGTTATATTATAGTGGATGATATGTTTAACAATTAAGTAAACCTCTATCACTAACCAAATTAAAATTAAGGGAAACAAATGAAATACTCAACGTTACTTATCGCTATTCTTGTATCAAGCTTTTTATTTTTAACAGGTTGTGAAGAAGCCAACAAAGCGGCCTCAAGTGCTAAAGATGCAGCTAGCAGTGCTGTTGAATCTGCTGGTGATATGGCTAAAGATGCTGCCGACGCAACATCAGATGCTGCTAGCTCAGCAGTTGATGCAACTAAAGACGCCACATCAAGTGTTGTTGAATCTGCTAGCGACATGGCTAAAGATGCTGCTGATGCGACATCAGACGCTGCTAACTCAGCAGTTGATGCAACTAAAGATGCAATAGATTCAGCCAAAGAAACTGGTTCAAGCATGATGGATTCTGTTAAAGAAACAGCGGACGATGCTGTTGATGCGACAACTGACTCAGCAAAAGATGCTGCTGCAAGTGCTATGGATAGTTTGACTAAATAAACTATTTTAAAGTTAGCTAAAAAAAGCCCCTATACGGGGCTTTTTTTATTGTGTTAATGCAATGACTAAAACGGTATATCGTCATCAAAATCATCCACCGCATTTGATGGCTGTGCGGGCGCAGAAGCAAAGTTACTTGGCTGAGATGACTGTGACGGAGAGAATTCAGCAGAACCACCACCACGGCTGTCTAACATTTGCATCGTGCTGGCTTTAATATCCGTTGTATAACGATCCTGGCCATTTTTATCTTGCCATTTACGTGTTTGTAACGAGCCTTCAATATACACCTTAGATCCTTTTTTAAGGTACTCACCCGCAATTTCAGCTAGGCGATTAAAGAACGATACGCGGTGCCATTCGGTTTGTTCTTTCTTCTCGCCTGTGTTTTTATCTTTCCACGTTTCTGAGGTTGCCACGGTAATATTTGTGACCGCTCCACCACTAGGCATGTAACGCGTTTCAGGATCTTTGCCTAAGTTACCCACCAAAATTACTTTATTTACACCTGCCATATCGAACTCCAATTAATAACATCCATATTAGAATGCTTTTATAGTTTAAGAAATAATAGCGTCTAACGCTGCTTCGTCTAATAATTCATTATCCACTTTTAAATACGCAGTTGAATCGTCGACTGAAATACCCACATCTAAAACACCTTTTACAGCTAATAGCTTATCAGTTATTGCTGTTGCTTGCGCACTAGATTGTATGTCCACATGTTTCAGCAAGCTGCTCATATGGCGGGGCGACTTCATGGTTAGCGCAATTAAGAACCAGACAAACAATACGCCTGAGCAAACCAAGAAAACAGAGGTTAAGCCGTAACTATCCCAAACCAAGCCGCCGATCAAACCACCACAAAAAGCGCCAAAAAATTGCGCACTTGAGTACACGCCCATAGCCGTGCCTTTACCACCAGCAAAAGCAATTTTTGAAATTAAAGAAGGTAGCGTCGCCTCCAGTAAGTTAAATGCCATGAAAAACACAAACAATGACCCAATCATGCCCCATAAAGAACCACTAAATAAATACAAGCCCAAACTCGCAAGTGAGAGCACGCCAACAGCACCCACAAACACCAGTTTCATTTTGCGCTTTTTTTCAGCAATAATAACGAACGGAACCATCGCTATTACTGATAAGCCTAATACCGGCAAATACACCATCCAATGATCTTCTGCTGCTATGCCTAATTTGCCTTGCATTAATAAAGGCAAAACTACAAACATCGCTGTCATCACTAAATGCAAACAAAAAATGCCAATATCAAGGCGTAGTAATTGGCCATCTTTCAACACTTTCCCCATCAGCGCGGGAATCGGTTCAGCGTCTTTATGTACTGATATATTTTTTGGTTGCGGCACTATTTTATGCAAAATAACGATGCCAACTGTTGCCAACACCGCCGTAAACCAGAAAATGCCTGACAGGCCATAAAACGAAGCCATAACGGGCCCTAACACCATCGCTATTCCAAAAGAAACACCAATACTAATACCGATGGTTGCCATGATTTTAGTACGGTTTTGTTCAGTGGTTAGGTCCGCAGCTAACGCCATAACCGCTGCTGCAACAGCACCACTGCCTTGCAGGGCTCGGCCTATAATAATGCCGTAAATAGTGGTCGACATTCCCGCCACAATACTACCCCCTATAAATAGCAGCAAACCGATCGTGATGATTCTTTTACGCCCAAAACGGTCCGACATTAAGCCGAAAGGGATTTGCAATAGCGCCTGCGTTAAACCATAAACACTAATCGCCAAGCCAAGCAATAAAGGTGTCATGTCGTCTAAGTTTTCGGTATATAACGACATCACCGGCAAAATCATAAACAAACCGAGCATGCGCATAGAAAAAATACCGGCCAAACCAATGCTAGCCTTTTTCTCTTCTTTACTCATTGTTGATTGGCTTGAGGAATCAGCCATAATTACTTTGCCTAGCGCTTAAAAAGGGGGGTATATTAACAGGTTTCGCGTAGTAATTAGATTCACATATGGATACCATTCAAATTCGTGGCGCTAGAACCCACAACTTAAAAGCAATTGACCTCGATTTACCGCGAGACAAACTCATCGTCATTACTGGCTTGTCAGGATCCGGCAAGTCATCCCTCGCTTTCGACACCATTTACGCAGAAGGCCAACGCCGCTACGTAGAGTCATTATCTGCATACGCTAGGCAGTTTTTGTCTGTTATGGAGAAGCCCGATGTAGACCACATTGAAGGCCTGTCCCCAGCCATTTCTATCGAACAAAAATCCACCTCGCATAACCCGAGATCAACGGTCGGCACTATTACCGAAATTTATGATTATTTACGGTTATTATTTGCACGAACAGGTATTCCACAATGCCCGGACCATGGCATATCGTTGGAAGCGCAAACCATTACGCAAATGGTTGATTCAGTATTAACACTGGACCCAGAAAAACGCTGGATGTTATTAGCGCCTGTAGTCCAAGAACGCAAAGGTGAGCATTTTAATGTGCTTAGCGATTTACGAAACCAAGGGTATATTCGCGCACGGATAGATGGTGAAGTGGTTGAGCTAGATGACGCTCCGCCATTAGAACTAAAAAAGAAACATACCATTGAAGTCGTTATTGATCGATTCAAAGTCCGTGATGACCTTTCTGTCCGGCTCGCAGAGTCCTTCGAAACAGCATTAAAGCTTACAGAAGGTGTTGCCATTGTTAGCTGCATGGACGATGACAAGGACATTTTGTTTTCGGCCCGTTTTGCCTGCCCAACGTGTGGTTATAGCATTAGCGAACTAGAACCTCGTAGCTTTTCATTTAACAGCCCTAAAGGCGCTTGTTCTAGTTGTGACGGCTTAGGTATCAAACAATACATTGACCCAAATCAAGTCTTACATAGCCCGGACATTAGCCTTGCCGGTGGTGCAATTCGTGGCTGGGACAAACGTAATATGTATTATTACCAAATGATTATGTCACTAGCCCGTCACTTTTCTTTTGATCCTGAAGAACCTTTCAGCTCATACGCCAAAGATATCCAGCAAACCATTTTATACGGCAGTGGTGATGAACATATCGCTTTCACCACCTTAAATAGCCGTGGCGAAACGACTAAACGCACGCACCCGTTCGAAGGCATCGTCCCCAGCATGGAACGTCGCTATCATGAAACCGACTCCAGCACTGTACGGGATGAGCTAAGCAAGTATTTCGCTAGCAAAGCTTGCCCAGATTGTGACGGCCAACGACTCAACACGACTGCCCGACATGTGTTTGTTGGTGATCATAATCTGCCGTCCATCACTCGCCTATCGATTAGTAAAACCAGCGACGTCTTTGCCGCTTTAAAGCTTACCGGCCATCGGGGTGAAATTGCTGAAAAAATCATTAAAGAAATTAAGGCCCGATTAGCCTTCCTAATTAATGTAGGCTTGAATTATTTATCACTAGACCGTAGTGCCGACACATTATCTGGCGGCGAGGCCCAACGGATTCGCCTAGCCAGCCAAATAGGTGCTGGGCTTGTGGGCGTGATGTACGTTTTAGATGAGCCGTCCATTGGCCTACACCAGCGCGACAATCAACGCTTAATCGACACGCTTTTTCATTTGCGCGACATCGGCAATACCGTCATTGTGGTTGAGCACGATGAAGATGCCATCTTAGCTGCTGACCACGTTGTTGATATTGGCCCTAACGCAGGTATTCATGGTGGTGAGATTATCGCCCAAGGCACGCCTCAAGACATTCTTGATAACCCCAACTCAACCACAGGGCAATATCTCTCGGGCAAACAATTTATTGCTGTGCCAGCCAAACGGCACCCGTTTGACCCGGCCAAAACCATTCGTATCAATAACGCGCGCGCCAACAACCTTAAAAATATCACCGTCGATATTCCCGTTGGCATCATGACGTGTGTCACCGGCGTTTCCGGATCAGGTAAGTCCACACTCATTAACGAAACCTTATACCCCAGTATAGCGAAAACGCTTAATCGCTCAACTCGCCCAATTGCTGCTAATGATGGCATAGATGGCTTAGAGCACCTGGACAAAGTTGTTGATATTGATCAAAGCCCCATTGGCCGCACGCCCCGCTCTAACCCCGCGACCTATACCGGATTATTTACACCCATTAGAGAGCTCTTCGCTGCCACACCTGAAGCGCGATCACGTGGCTATACCCCAGGACGATTTAGTTTTAACGTTAAAGGTGGCCGTTGCGAAGCATGCAAAGGCGATGGCGTTATTAAAGTTGAAATGCACTTTTTAGCCGATGTTTACGTCAACTGTGACAGCTGCAAAGGGCAACGTTACAGCCGCGAAACACTAGAAATTCGCTACAAAGGGAAGACCATTCACGAAGTACTTTCTATGACCGTTGAAGATGCTTGCCCGTTTTTTGAAGCTATTCCGGTTTTATACAGAAAGCTGCAAACACTCATTGATGTTGGCTTGGGCTACATTACCCTTGGTCAAAATGCCGTCACTCTATCTGGCGGAGAAGCACAACGCGTAAAATTATCACGCGAACTATCTAAACGAGACACGGGTAAAACCCTTTATATTCTTGACGAGCCAACCACCGGCCTGCATTTTGCTGACATAAAACAATTATTAACGGTTCTTCACACCTTACGCGATCATGGCAACACATTGGTCGTTATTGAACACAATTTAGATGTTATAAAAACTGCTGACTGGATTATTGATATTGGCCCCGAAGGCGGCGATGGTGGTGGCCAAGTAATTGCTGAAGGGACACCAGAATCTGTCGCTAAGGCCAGTGGTTCACATACAGGGCATTATTTGGCAGCTTTTTTAACTAACAAAGCTGAGCGCAAAACTGCTTAGTTAAGTTATTAACATGATTTCTACAGCGACAAAACTATTCCCTGTTTGGGCGATACTCCTATCAGCAGTAGCCTATCTAATGCCGCAGTTGTTTATACCACTTAAGCCTAGCCTGTTTTTTTTACTGGGGCTTGTCATGTTTGGTATGGGTATTAGTCTAAAAGCAGAAGACTTTATTCGCATCATAAAATCCCCACTGGTTATTATCTTAGGGCTCGCACTACAGTTTTTATGTATGCCCTTTTTCGCTTGGGCTATTTCTTCTTGGCTAGACTTACCTTTAATGCTGTCTATCGGCATGTTATTGGTAGGCGCCAGCCCCGGTGGCACAGCTTCTAATGTTATTTGTTACTTAGCAAAAGGTAATGTCGCCCTATCCATCACAATCACAACGTTCTCTACCTTATTAGCCGTTGTTGCCACGCCCTTTCTTAGTGTTTTATATTTAGGCAAAGAAGTCGACGTGCCCGCTATAAAAATGCTGCTCGATATCGTAAAAATCATTATTTTACCCGTCACTGCTGGCGTTTTTGTTAACCACTTGTTTGGACGTTTTCTAACATCAACCAAACACGTCTTCCCTTTAATCTCGGTATTTGCAATCGTTCTTATTATCGCCATTATCGTTGCCTTAAACGAGCCACGCTTAGGGTCAATCGGCCTTGTGTTAGTGGGCGCTGTCGCTGCGCATAATGCCTTAGGCCTTTTATGTGGCTACTTTGTTCCTAGGCTTTTTGGAATGGACCCGCGCACGTGTAAGACTCTTGCCATTGAAGTCGGTATGCAAAATTCTGGGCTAGCCGTTGCGTTAGCAAGCAAATACTTTGCTGCATCTGCCGCACTCCCAGGCGCGCTATTTTCATTGTGGCACAACCTAACCGGTTCGTTATTAGCTGCTTTTTGGTCACGTACTAAATAAACGCAGCCCAATAAAAAAGCCCGTTCTACACTAGAGCGGGCTTTTAAATTTATTTAAACATCACGACGTTCTATTAAAAGGCCCACTGCACCCGTGTTTGGAAAATATCCGGCTCAACATTATCGTTAGCGCCGCCATCAACTTTTAAGACCTTAACGTAGTTGGCCATAAAGCGAATTGTTGGTGTTGCATACCAGTTCACACCAACTGATAAATTATCTTGCTCACCACCCACAATATCTTTATCTGTTAAATCAATGGTGCTGTAACGCGCGACTACTTCCCAAGCCCCCGTTCCACCTTGTCCAAAGATTGATTTGGGCTTGATACGGCCAAACTTATTGCCTTTGTATGGGCGCGCTTCACCGGTTAAAACGAATCCCATTTGCGCATACCAACCATCAAAGCCCACATCTGACATGCCATTGCGCTTAACGCCTGTTTTTACATATTCAGCCTGACCATTGAGCCCACCTTTTACAAAAGCTGCTTCAAGACCACTGACTTGAAAACTTTCTGCCCCTGCAATAGTGCCTGTATCAACAAGCTTTAGGCCACCCAAATGGCTTTCAGGGCTCGTGCTAAATTTAAGTGCGTCCGTACCAGAGCGGAGCTTACGATAATCACTCGCTATACCCACATGCACCAAGTCATTGCCTTGACGATACGGCGTTGCTGTCAACCGACCAACCACACCCCAACCTTCATCAGATGTTTTGGAGTCAACAGATGCTTTGTCACCAAAAACACTAATAGCACTGGTCCAGTTTTTACCTGTATACGTGTTACCAATACCCATGTGACGGCTTTGGCCAAAAGCAGATAACAAGGCACGTTCCATAAACTGTGTATCATTATCACTATTCAGTTCTTGTAAAATAATGCTGTCTCTAAAGTGGCCTATTTTATACGTATGGTTTTTTTGGCCGTTGTACGTAATGTACGCATCGGTAATTCCCGCTAAACCTGATTTTGTAAAATCATTCTCTAGTTTAAAGCCCCACACGTTATACATTTTTCCGGAAAGAGACAAACGCGCTCTTCGAATATCCGTGCCGTCGCCTTGCTCTGGGCCATCTTCACCCACATACGCCGCGTCCATTTGTAAACGACCACCTAGCTTGGTAGAAAAACCACCATCTTTTGTTTTAACTTTAATGCCGCCTTTAACCGTCACTCCAACATCCGTTGCTTTATCAAGTTTTGCTTGCAGCTCTGCTTTTTCAACGTTTGCTTGTTGTTGAGTCGTTTGTGCCTCAGCAATAACACGTTCATATTGTTCGGCTGTAATCGTACCGTTATCGCGTAATACTTTTAACAACGTCATCAGCTCTGAACCCGCAAACGCTAAACTAGAACTCGTAAGAAGCACGATTGCTAGCGATAAATAAATCATTGGTTTTGTTAGAATTTTCATCATTATTCTTTCTAGTGTTTTGAAAAGCGCGAATTATAATAAATAAACACCCTTATTTATACTTAAGCTATGCAATAAGGCTTTCTAAGCCTTAAAATACAACTTTAAACTTAAAATCTCAACAGCCATGCGTACCAGCCAATTCCCTCTTAATACTGTCAAAGAAACCCCTTCAGATGCTGAAATAGCCAGCCACCAACTAATGATTCGGGCTGGTCTTGTTCGCAAACTAGCAGCCGGCCTATACAATTGGTTACCACTGGGCGTTCGCATATTACAAAAAGTGGAGAGTATCGTCCGTGAAGAGATGAACAATGCTGGTGCATTAGAAGTGTTAATGCCGGTTGTTCAACCCGCTGAGCTATGGGAAGAATCAGGGCGCTGGGAACAGTACGGCCCTGAACTTGCTCGTTTGAAAGACCGACACGGTCGTGAGTTTTGCCTAGGCCCAACACATGAAGAAATCATCACTGAATTAGCGCGTAACGAAGTTAAAAGCTATAACCAGTTACCCGTCAGTTACTACCAAATTCAAACCAAATTCCGCGATGAGATTCGACCACGATTTGGCATTATGCGCTCGCGTGAATTCATTATGAAAGATGCGTACTCATTCCACTTAACCGATGAGTCACTACAAGAAACTTACGACCGGATGTTTCAGGCGTACACCAACATTTTCTCCCGCTTAGGACTTAACTTCCGTCCTGTGATTGCTGATACCGGTTCTATTGGCGGTAATGCCTCGCATGAATTTCATGTATTAGCGGATTCAGGTGAAGACGCCATCGCCTTTTCAACGGGTAGTGATTACGCAGCCAATGTAGAAAAAGCTGAAGCACTTGCACCTTCAGCACCAAGAACAGACGCCAATACGAACTTAACAAAAGTATCTACACCGAATAAGCGTAGCATTGAAGACATCAGCGCGTTTTTAAACGTAACAACAGCTGACTGTTTAAAAACCTTATTGGTAAAAAGTGATGACGATACGGTTGTCGCCCTATTATTACGTGGCGACCATGAACTTAACGAAATTAAAGCAGAAAAGATAGAAGGCGTATCCAGCCCTCTAACGATGGCCAGTGATGAAGACATTAAAAACACAGCTAATTGTAATGCTGGGTTTATCGGCCCTATCGGCTTAGACATTCGCATTATTGCTGACCGCAGTGCCGCAAAAATGGCTAACTTTGTTTGCGGGGCAAACGAAAATGACATGCATTACACCGGCGTTAATTGGGGCCGCGACTTAGCTGAGTCCACTCAAATTGAAGACTTACGCCAAGTAGTAGAAGGCGATGCTAGCCCAGATGGTAATGGTACGTTGACGATTGCACGTGGCATTGAAGTCGGCCACATCTTTCAACTGGGCACCAAGTACAGTGAAGCTATGAAGGCATCCGTGCTCGATGAGAATGGCAAAAACCAAACGATGACCATGGGCTGCTATGGCATTGGCGTTACGCGTGTTATTGCCGCTGCTATCGAGCAAAACCATGATGCTAAAGGCATTATTTGGCCGGATGCTTTAGCACCCTTTCAAATTGCACTACTTCCTATGAATATGCACAAATCTGAACGCTTAAAAGACGCCGCAGAAAAATTATATATTGAACTTCAAGAAGCTGGATTTGACGTACTATTTGATGATCGCAAAGTACGTCCTGGCTTTATGTTCTCAGACATGGAATTAATCGGCATTCCTCATCGTATAGTGTTAGGTGATAAAGGCCTAGACAATGGCATGGTGGAGTACCGTGCTAGAACAGACAGCGATAATCAAGATATCCCAATTGAACAGATTATTCAACACCTAAAAACCAATATTAACCAATAGGTTACTTAACATCATGAAACATGAATTCTGGCATGAACGGTGGTCTAAAAATGAAATTGGTTTTCACCTAAAACAAACCAATCCTTTTTTACAAAAACACTGGCCTAAGTTGCAAGCAACACAACGTGACAGTGTGTTTATACCCCTTTGTGGCAAGAGTCACGATATTCTTTGGTTAGCAAACCAGTTAGATCAAGTGATTGGTATAGAGATCAGCCAAAAAGCCACCGATGATTTTTTTGCTGAAAACAATCTCACCCCAACAATAACTCAAGGCAAACGGTTTATTGAATACAAATATGAGAATATCACCTTACTCTGCGGAGATTTTTTTAACCTAACGCCAAATGATGTAGCTGGCTGCCAATTTACTTATGATCGTGCTTCATTGATTGCTTTGCCCCTAGAAATGCGCATAGATTATGCTAAAAAACTAAGTGAGCTGATTCCTAATGAAAAAAGCCGCCTACTCATTACCATTGAGTACCCACAACACGAAATGACAGGGCCGCCACATTCTGTACCTCCAGAAGAGGTACAGCTACACTTTGCGGAACAGTTCGACATAACAACTCTCGAGTCAAAAGACATCCTTAATGAATCTCAACGCTTTAAAGATAAAGGCGTTACGCAGATGGTTGAACATACATATTTGCTCACTAAGGAGTAATCTTACTGCTTATCAGCCAGTAACTTCTCAACTATATAAACACACATTCCACACGCCACATTCACACGAGTTTCATCACGTGCCTGCTCAAGTGTTTCAAGACCCTCATCATTAATAACCTTTAAAAACTGTTTTTTAGTGATGTTTGTACAACTACAAATAACATCATCGTCTTTAAATTGATACGCCATGATATTGCTTAATGGTCGTGTCCACAATTTGGTTCAGGTTCCGCCTCATATGGGCTCTTACGCGATGGTGTGTTCATTCTATATTGCACAAAGTCTTGCACATTATGATGGTGCATAAACGGGTTGCCTTTAATTTGCTCGGCTAATGTTGACGTTTTTTTCACCGCGTAATTATGACCCGGCAAAATAGTCGTTGAACTGGATAAGTCTGTACGTATTTTATTCAACGTTTTAAACATCACTTCAGGGTCACCGCCAGTAAAGTCACAACGTCCGCAACCGAAAACAAACATGGTATCGCCTGTCATCAATTGATCATCAACGTGGTAACAGGTTGAACCAGGTGTATGCCCTGGGGTATGTAACATTTTAATGGGGGTTTTGCCCAGCATGATTTCATCACCACCGTGATGCAAACTTGGCGTCCCTTCATGCTCGCCCCAAAACGCTGCCTCTTCTTTAAGTAAATGCAGTTCTGCATCAAACGTATTTAGTACGTCTTGAATACCGTTGATATGATCGTGGTGGCTATGCGTCAGCAAAATATCCGTTATTTTATAACCACGTTGATTAGCTAACTCTATCGCTTTTGGCACGTCCCATGCTGGGTCAACAATTGCTGCTCTTTTACTGGCGTGGTCTTGAATCAAGTAAACAAAATTTTCCATTGGCCCAAGCTCCAATGCATCGATTGTATAGTTCTTTTCGCTCATCACTCTCTCCTCACTTAATAATTACAGCTCTCGTGTTGCACTAAACGTAATATCTGGCCAGCGCTCCTCAGTTAACGATAAATTTACTCTGCTTGTCGCTAGATATACTAAAAAACCGCTCCCGTCTTCTGCAAGGTTATCATGCGCCTTCTTTTTAAATTCTTCCAGCTTTTGCTCATTGTCTGAAGTTACCCAACGCGCTGTCGTAACAGAAATATTATCGTAAACACATTCAACGCTGTATTCATTCTTTAAACGATGTGCCGTCACTTCAAACTGCAACACACCCACAGCACCTAAAATAAGATCATTATTTTTAAATGGTTTAAACAACTGTGTCGCGCCTTCCTCTGTTAATTGTTGCAAGCCTTTTTGTAATGCCTTCATGCGTAATGGGTCTTTTAGAACGGCTCGCCGAAATAATTCGGGTGCAAAATAAGGGATGCCTCCAAACTTTAACTTTTCACCTTGGCTGAACGTATCACCCACTTGAATAGTCCCATGATTGTGCAACCCGATAATATCGCCAGCGAAGGCTTGCTCAACACTTTTACGGCTATCGGCTTGAAACGTGATTGCGTTGCCCACCTGAATATTTTTACCAATACGCACGTGGTTCATTTTCATGCCTTTGTTGTACTCACCAGAACAGATTCGCATAAAGGCAATACGGTCTCTGTGTGCTGGGTCCATATTTGCTTGTACTTTAAAAACAAAACCCGAAAAGTCTTCTTCTGATGGCATTACTTTCCGTTGTTCTGCTTCACGTGATTGGGGAGGTGGCGCATATTCAGCAAAGGCATCTAATAATTCACCCACACCAAAATTATTCACCGCAGAGCCAAAAAACACCGGTGTTTGTTTACCCGCCAAATAAGCTTCAATATCAAACGGCTTACTCGCCTCACGAACAAGCTCCAATTCTTCGAAAAACTCTTCAGCCTCATCACCCATCAACTCTTTAAGCTTCGGGTCATCCAAGCCTTTAAATATTTCACCTGTTGCAATTTTACCGCCATGGGTTGGGCTAAACACGTGCACTTCATCTTTGTATAAATGATATACACCTTTAAAGCGTTTCCCCATACCTATTGGCCACGTCACCGGTGCGCATTCTATCTTTAAGACAGATTCCACCTCGTCAATCAATTCTAAAGGGTCACGCCCCTCACGATCTAGCTTATTAATAAAGGTGATAATAGGCGTATCGCGAAGCCGACACACTTCCATCAACTTGATTGTCCTAGCTTCAACACCTTTGGCACAATCAATCACCATTAATGCAGAATCAACAGCTGTTAACGTACGATAGGTATCTTCAGAAAAGTCTTCGTGCCCAGGCGTGTCTAACAAATTAAGCAGCTTTTCATTATGCTCAAACTGCATTACCGATGTCGTTACAGAAATTCCCCGCTCTTTCTCCATCCCCATCCAATCGGATGTTGCATGACGAGCCGCTTTACGCCCTTTAACCGAGCCTGCCACTTGTATAGCACCACCGAACAATAGTAACTTTTCAGTTAAGGTTGTCTTCCCGGCATCTGGGTGAGAGATGATAGCAAAAGTCCTACGTGACTGTATTTGTTGAAAAAAATTACTATCTGCCATCCCGAACGTCCTAATTGGTACTTAAACTGGTACTTATTTGTTAAATTACCCTTTCGGGGCTAAAAAGCGCGCTATTCTACAGAATAACCGCCGCGCTAACTAATTTACTGCTCTAAAACACCTTTCAACGCATCAATCTGCTGCTGATAGATTTCTGGCTTATCCTGCCTAAATTTCTCCAAATTCAGGAGCTTCCATTTCACTGATGGAAACGCCTGAAAATCATAAATCGACCAATCTGGCTCCAAACCAGTAAGACTTAGCAAAAAAGCTTTATCGCTTTCATTTAAACTGGACTGTATCGTTTCGATTAGTTGAAGCCTTGTGGCTTCATATTCATCGTAACTAAATTCTATTGCGCTCATACCTTCAAACTGGTTTTCAAACGCCATGCGTTGATCAAGCAAATGCGGATTTAGCATTTCATGGGTCGGGCGATTACTGCCAACCAACCCAAAGATAAACCCGCGCTTGATGTCATCGGTAAAACCTTCGTTTTCAAGCAAGAGCTTTACATCAAATAAATCTCTTGGGTGCTGCCTATCGATGGCTGCACAAATTTTACCACCGTAGAGCTGTGCTAATGGCACAAGCGGCATCGCACAAAAAGCGTCAAACTGTTCTTGTGCAGCTTCGCAAAGCTGGGCTTTGGTAGCCTCACCTATCAAGCCACGCCCCACCATATTCACTTCGATCTTGATCATCACACCGCGCTCATCAAGCTGGAGCTTACAGACATTCTCCTTATGCTGAATGCGTATCGATGGGCGCAGGCCTTCGATACGTTCTTTAATACGCATAAGGGCTGCGTTAATACCATCTAGCGTTTCATTGCGCTCGGCTATTTCGACATAGGTTAAATCGATATCAACGGACAGCCTTGGCATATCTCTCACAAAGAGGTTAATTGCCGTGCCGCCATGCATGGCAAAGCATTCCTCTTTGGCGACCTCTGGCAACACATCCAAAAGCAGCTTCACCTGTTTGGTGTAGGCGTTATTCATGCCGTTGCCTCCCCATTCATTGAATCGAGAGCCTTGGGAACGGTTATCTGGTATTTCGAGACATAAACGCCATCGCTCACGATGGCACGTTTACCTGAGCCCAAATCAACCTTATCCAAATTGATATAGCTAAGCCATTCATGCTCTGCTTTATCTGCCAAATACAAAAACAAGCGCTTCACCTTCACAGAAGTGCACTCTTCCAATAGTTTTTGTACTATCGCTGGCCGCAAATTATTCAAACCTTCCATAAGCTCAAACACTTCCATAAGCGGCTGAGACTTTGGCGCTAAATATAAGCACTCCATCACTGCTCGCGCGGGGCTGGATATCTTCACTTTAAAACTTTTATGGTCGATCTCAACCAAACCAAGCTCAGGCGGTAAAAAGCTCGTTGACTTACTCTCTACACTTAAACCCCAATCACGCTTTTTAAACCAAAGCGGCAAGTTCTCATCCTTACCACCAAAAAGCTGCGCCTTCTTGGAAGACAGTTCTAAATAGTGAGCCTTCCCTTGCAATGACAGCGCCGTTTTAGCCGCTGGATGCACTAAGAGGCCTAGCTGAGACTGCAACGCATAGATGCCGCCCAGATAATCCACCTGATCACCACGGCGTATCAAGGCACCTGTGCCGATAGAATCAAACCACTGGCTTTTCTTGTACTGCTTTTGTAAATCGAGGCTATAGCCCTGTTCTGTTAACCATGCCGAAGAGAGCACTATGCCTGAAGGCTGAGTGCTAAGCAGAGTGTTTAATTTTGACTCTCTTTCGGTATTCATACTTCCAATATATCTACTTTTATAAACTAAATCAATAAAAAGGTTTATATTATCTATTATTTAGGTATCTAAAATACCTAAATATACTGTTTTTTAAACAAAAAGAGCGATGCTGGTATCGACATTGCTTTGACCCTTGCGACAGGACTAGGCGCAAGGACTGCTTTTGGGGCTCAGTTTGGCTCGACAAGAGACAATATAAGCGAAGGATGAGCAATTAAGGCCAGTAGGCCGCTGAGCCCCAAAAGCGCGGTAGATTAAAGCCCCCACCGCAGCAGGGGCTTCACTTTTTTAATGGCTCCAAAATATATGCACTTCCTGATAGCCTGTTTCAATTGTAAAGATGTCGCCGCCTAGCTCCATATCACGCCCCATGCGCTCATAGTCGATATACATTTCTAAGTGGCTTGGAATATTGCCGGTGTCCTCGGTTAGCTCTTGGGCATAATCCGCCACACTGGTATGACACCCACAATAACTTTCGTCTACGGCTTTTCTGGCGTCTTGAATATCGCTGTAATAACCTAGTAACTCCGCGCCTAGCTCGCCGTGCTCTTCGATAAAACAAGCAACCTCCTGCGCGCTGTCTATCCCTTCATACTCTCCCAAGCTGTAACTGCCAAACCCCTCGTAATCATGAATTGCATATTCTTCTGCATCCTCTTCAGGGCTTGATACCAACATAGAATTAATCTGGTCTTGTATGTCGTCTAGTGTAATCCCCCCATTCCTAACCGAAGTTAAAAGTAGAGGTTAAGCTGCATTCAGTAACTGTCTAGGCGGTATGCCTCCAATCGCCGTATGCGGG
>OJHG01000515.1_pt1 | contig 17943 bp, 16 predicted proteins | sample 1594761 | NCBI WGS metagenome assembly OJHG01 (sample SAMN05416786, study PRJEB24817) | seawater metagenome | isolation source: Sea water | place: Canada:Atlantic | collected 2013-07 | reverse complement strand
GAGATGCTCAGGAGTCTCGTGGGCTCGGAGATGTGTATAAGAGACAGTTATTGAACATGAAACTACATTATGGTTAAAACAGTTTGACTATCTTTGTTATGCAAAAACTGTAAATACAGTTATTTACTTAACTCATGAGTTTTATAAAAAAAAGTTCGAGCATTAAGATTGAGGTCTAAATTTAATGGAGCAGATTGGGCTAGAAAGGAGGGGATTAGCGCCTATAGTTTTATTTGTCTACAACCGACCTTGGCATACTCAGCAAACGATTGAAGCGTTACAGAAAAATAAGTTCGCCCCAAAAAGTGAGCTGTTTATATATAGTGATGCAGCAAAAACGAAGCGGCTGAACAAGCTTAAATTGAGGGTAATATCTTTTAACCCCGTCTAGAAAATAAAGGGTAAAGCTCTTCTTTTAAACTAGGACTTAAAAACTAACATGAATAAAAAAATTTTAGTAACAGGTGGAGCAGGCTTTGTTGGCAGCCATTTATGTGGAAGGTTGAGCCTGGATACTAACAACGAGGTTTATTCATTAGATAATTACTTCACTGGTAGCAAGGATAACCATATAGCTGGTGTTAGTTATATAAACGGTAGTACATCCCAAATAAATGAGTTGGTAAACTTTAATCCAGAGTATATTTATCACCTTGGAGAATATTCGCGTGTAGAACAAAGTTTTGATGATATTGAAAAAGTTTGGCAACTCAATAAAGAAGGTACTTTTTCTGTTCTACAGTTTTGTCGAAAAACAGGTGCAAAACTTATTTATGCAGGGAGTAGCACGAAATTTGGCGATGGTGGTTTGGACGGAGCCAAAGCCCATATGCTTGGACGAAAGCCAGTAATACCGAGTTAGTAGAAAACTATGGGCAATGGTTTAATTTACCTTATGCCATTGTCTATTTTTATAATGTTTATGGTGAAAGAGAAATTTTATCTGGAAAGTATGCGACCTTAATAGCCTTATTTAAGGAGAAAATTCTAAAAGGCGAAAAGTTATCAGTTGTAAGCCCAGGCACTCAAAAGCGTAATTTCACGCATGTTGAGGATATTGTTAATGGTTTAGTTCTTGTTGGTGAAAATGGTTATGGCGATGAGTTTGGTATAGGCAGCCTTGAATCATTTAGCATTGTTGAAATAGCCGAAATGTTTGGTGGCGACATTGAATTTTTGCCTGAGCGAAAAGTTAATAGAATGACAGCAGATGTTATGACCAAGAAGACAGAAGCGCTTGGGTGGAAACCAAATAAAAGAATCCAAGATTACATTAAGAGCTTTAAGAAAAAGGTTGGTTTATGAATAAAACAGTAATATTTAACCCTCCTAAACCTCTTGATACTCCTGTTCTTTTTTTGGTATTTAACCGTTTAGATGTAACTAAGCAAGTGTTTCAAGCGATTCGGCAAGCTAAACCACCTAGACTATACATAGCCGCTGATGGGGCAAGAGAGGATAGGCCCGGAGAGTCAGAAAAGGTAGCTTCGGTCCGTGAATATATCATAACGAATATTGATTGGGCTTGTGAAGTTAGCACCTTATTTAGAGATAAGAATTTAGGGTGTAAATATGCACCATACGGAGCACTTAACTGGTTTTTTGAAAAAGAGGAGAAGGGGATAATTCTTGAGGATGATTGTTTGCCTAATTTCAGTTTTTTTAGCTATTGTCAATGGGCTTTGCAAGCTTATGAAAACACAAAAGATGTTTGGCATATTAATGGTAATAATTTCGAATGTCCTAGGACTTTTTTTGAAGATGAAAATATTTCTTTTTCTTCGCTTGCTCAGGTATGGGGCTGGGCAACATGGCGTGATAGATGGCAGGAATATTCGGTAAACCCTTTTTATTTAAACATGCTAGCTGCTTGTAAATTTGACTGGGCTCTATCAAGTATTGGAAAAGCTAATAAACTCCACCATTTGGAGGCTTTAAGAAAAGGTTTAGATGCTTGGGATTATCAGTGGCAAATAACAATACTTAATCATAATGGTTTATGCATTAGTAGTCGTGCTAATTTGATTAGTAACCTTGGTGATGGAATTGATGCTACGCATACAAAAAAAGATAACAGAACTCATTTAAAAACAAGTGAGATTAGCGACCCCCTCATTTATGTTAAACCAAAAGTTAATAATAAATTAACGATGTGGTATGAAAAAAAGATGGGGCTTATGAATCTACGTTCTGCTTGTATGAGATTTGTTATAACTTATTTGAGGCGGGCTAAGGATTCAGGTAAGCAGTTCTTTTCTAAGTTGTTATTTGCAAATGAAAGGCCTATCGTCATTGCAAGTACAGGAAGAGCGGGTTCTACCATGCTTTTTGAGGCAGTTTCGGAAAATTTAATTCAACATAAGTATGGTTTAGATAAAAAATCAATAGTTGGACGGATACTGATATCACTTTCCAGGTGTTTTACGGATAGGTTAAAAACAATTTCAAAATCAAATTGTGTTGTTCACAAAACACATGATCTTTTTGACAAAAAATATGAGAATGATGCCCGCTATATTTTTATTTATGGCGATCCTATCGAAGCAATTCAATCAGTAGAGCAAATCAGCCGTACAAATGGAAAAATTTGGCTCGATGAGCATTTATTTAACTTGAGATCAAATGGCGATCCGGAAAAATTGTTTAGTGAGGATATATTAAATTATGAAAAGCAAATTAATAGCTGGGTGATGAGTCATAAATGTTCTAATGTTATATGCCTTGATTATAAAGACTTATGGTCAAAAGCTCCTATGATTTCCGAGTTTGTAGGGTTTACTGTGACGTTGCCAGAAAAAAAATTGCGCACAAAAAAGACTAATCAAGCTCTAGTTGAGAAAGCCTTGTCAGCATCGCTTTCAAGGATATATAGCTCACTTAAATCATGAAAAAAGCACTAATTACAGGCATAACAGGTCAAGATGGTTCTTATTTAGCGGAATTCTTGCTTACAAAGGGCTACGAGGTACATGGTGTAAAACGCCGTGCATCGTCATTTAATACACAGCGAATTGACCATATTTACCAAGACCCACACCTAACACATAAAAACTTTTTTTTACATTACGGTGATTTAACCGACAGTTCTAATTTAACCCGAATTTTAAAAGAAGTGCAGCCCGATGAGGTGTATAACCTAGCGGCTCAATCGCATGTGGCGGTTAGTTTTGAAGCACCAGAATATACGGCAGATGTGGATGGTTTGGGAACCTTACGCTTACTGGAAGCGATACGGTTTTTGGGGCTGGAGAAAACAACGCGCTTTTACCAAGCGTCCACCTCTGAACTGTATGGGAAAGTGCAGGAAGTGCCGCAATCTGAAACCACGCCTTTTTACCCGCGTTCTCCGTATGCTGTGGCAAAAATGTATGCCTTTTGGACAGTGGTTAACTACCGAGAAGCCTATGGCTTATTTGCGTGTAATGGTATTTTGTTTAATCATGAATCACCACGCCGTGGCGAAACCTTTGTAACACGTAAAATAACACGGGGCTTAGCGAATATTCATTTAGGCATTGAGCCTTGTTTGTACTTGGGTAATTTAGCGGCCAAACGTGATTGGGGGCACGCCAAAGATTATGTTGAAGCACAGTGGCTTATGCTACAGCAAGAAACACCTGAAGATTTTGTAATAGCCAGTGGTGAACAGCATTCGGTTAAATCTTTTATTGAAAAAGCGGCGCAGGCTATTGGTATAGGTTTGCGTTGGGAAGGTGGAGGGGTTGAAGAAAAAGGCATTGTTGCCCAGCTTGAAAATGATAGTGCTTGTACAATTGGTGACGTAATTATTCGTGTGGATGAGCGGTACTTTAGGCCGGCAGAGGTAGAGACATTACTGGGTAATGCGAGCAAGGCTAAAACTGTTTTGGGGTGGAGCCCTAAAACATCATTCGATGAGCTAGTGAATGAAATGATGATGGAAGACTTAGCGTTAAGCCAACGCAATGCGTTATTAGCCAAGCATGGGTATAACACTTTCAACCCACAAGAATAATGATGAACCACTCGGCAAAGATTTTCATAGCAGGCCATCGTGGTATGGTTGGGTCGGCTATTGTAAGGGTTTTATCTAAACAAGGTTATAGCAACTTATTGATGCGTAGTCATAATGAGCTTGATTTAACGAATCAACAAGCTGTGCAGGATTTTTTTGAAAATGAAAAGCCTGATTATGTTGTTTTAGCGGCTGCCAAGGTGGGTGGAATTTTGGCGAATGAGAATTACCCTGCAGAGTTTATTTATACCAATTTGATGATAGAAGGGAATGTGATTCATCAGGCATATAAGGCTGGCGTTAAGCAGTTATTGTTTTTAGGTAGCTCGTGTATTTACCCCAAATTTGCAAAACAACCAATGCAAGAAGAAGCTCTATTAACGGGCGAATTAGAACCAACAAATGAGCCGTATGCGATTGCTAAAATTGCAGGTATTAAGCTTTGTGAATCATATAACCGTCAATATGGAACCGATTTTCGTTCGGTGATGCCTACCAATTTATATGGGCCAAATGATAATTACGACCTACAGAATAGCCATGTTATTCCTGCGCTGATTCAAAAGATTCATCAGGCTAAGGTTGATAATAAAAATAGCTTAGACATTTGGGGTAGTGGCCAAGCTAAACGAGAATTTTTGTATGTAGATGACCTGGCAGATGCCTGTGTTATGTTGATGCAAATGCCTCAAGCTGATTATTTAAAAGACTCTACTGATAGATGCAGCCATATTAATATCGGTACTGGCTGCGATATTTCAATAAAAGAACTGGTTGAATTAATACAGGAAATTATTGGCTACCAAGGCGATATTGTATGGGATACCTCAAAACCAGATGGTACGCCGCAAAAATTATTGAATGTAGCTAAACTCGAGAAGCTAGGCTGGACTGCAACCACTGAGTTGAAGGCAGGGCTTGAGCGGACCTATCAAGATTATTTGGCTGAATGACCGTGGAGATTGTAAGTCCGCTTGCAACAGGGAATGGTGCGTTTGTTGTTCATAAGCAATTGGAGGCCTTGATAAGAGATTATAGGGTTTACTCATATAACCCACTGAAAACGCTTTTTCCTTTGTCATTAATTCCAATAGCTAGAGGTATAAGCCCTAAGTTAATACATACAGCGCCTGATTATGCATTGTTTCATGCAAAGAAAGGAGTTCCGCTTGTTTTAACGTTTCATAACTATGTACTTGATGCTTTTATGCGAGCATATAGCAGCCCTTTGCAAAACCTACATTACCAGACAGATTTGAAATGGTTTACGAAGAAATCTGTTAATTTGGCCAGCTCGATAACTGCCGTTAGTCGGTTTACAGCTGATTTAGTGGCTAAGGAGTTGGATTTAAAGAAGCCGATTAACGTTATTTACAATGGTATTGATGAAGCAGCCTTTAAGCCTGTGAAAAAAATAGGCAATAGAAAGCGAATCAGAGTGTTATTTAGTGGGAACTTGACAAAACGGAAGGGCGTGCATTGGATCATGCCCATATTGAATAAACTTAATACTAATATTGAAATTGTTTATACGGCGGGTTTAAGGGGCAAAGGGGGCTTGGATACTCATTCTAGGTTAGTGAATGTTGGTAGGGTTGATTACAGTGATATGCCACAGTTATATCAATCGGTTGATATGTTGTTATTTCCAACGGTACGCGAGGGGTTCGGTTTGGCGGCAGCAGAAGCTATGGCTTGTGGCTTACCAGTGGTGGCGACTAATTGTTCTTCATTACCTGAACTGGTTGATGAAGGGAAAGGTGGCTTTTTATGCGGGTTAGGTGATGTAAACGAGTTTGCGGCTAAAATTAATTTGTTAGCTGAGAATGAAGGTTTACGCCGAGAAATGGGTGCGTATAACCGAGTTAAAGTGGAAGAAATGTTTACTTTGAATAGGATGGTTTTTGAGTATAAAGAATTGTTTGAAGGACTATTAGCTAGTCACCCTTAAACTGGTATGTTTAAAGCGGTTTATTAAGAGTTTTTATGTGTCGTTTAAAAAGAGAAATAAACTGTTTGGAAACAACCGACCAAGCATAATCTTTTTTAACGTTATCTAGTGCGTTGCGGGTAAGTTCTTTTGCCTGCTCTTTGTTGTTTAATAAATGAGTAATTGCATCTGACAATTCAGCTGAGCTGTTAGCTTGAACAAGCAAGCCTGTTTTACCCTCGCTAATTACTTCAGGAATCCCTCCTACGTTGGTGGAGATAATAGGTGTTCCGCTTGCCATGGCTTCTAATAAGATAACGCCTTGACCTTCGGTATCGCCTTTTGAGTCGATAATTGATGGGGCGACGAATATTGATGCAGCCGCATAAAAGTCAGGCAGTTTATTATTTTGCACTTGCCCCCAAAACTTAATATTTTTAATACCTGATTTTTCTGCCTGGCTTTCGAGTGCTTCGCGTTCATCACCTTCGCCAATAATCCATAAAATAGATTCTTGTTGGTTTTTTTTAGGTAGCTTGCTATAGGCTTCGATGAGGTATTTAACGCCTTTTTTTTCTACTAAACGGCCAACAAACAAAATGATGTTTCTTGTTTCAGTATTGGCCAACTTTTCCCCAGAACCACTTTGGAATAGCTCAATATCAACACCCATTGGAATGATATTGGGCGTTGGTATTGAGTTTGTTTTGCCAAAAGCTTGAGCGGTGGCAGGGGTGTTTGATGTCCACGCCTGGCTATGGCGAAGAGTCAGTCTTTTTAAGCTGCTGAGTACCCCACTGTTGAGTGAGAAGGCATCACCGCCGTGAGCAGTGGTAACAACAGGTATATTGAGTAGTTTTCCTACTAGGATGGCGATAAACCCTTGAGGAATAACCCAGTGCGCATGGATGATGTCTGGTTTTATCTTCTTGCATTGGTAGATTAAGTTAATAAACATGGAGATAAGGAAGAATGGAACTTGAAGGTATAAAAGTGGTTTCTTTTTTAGATTGGGCAATATGCCTGAGCCATAACTTAGGGTTTGCCAGTTTTTCGGTAGATATTGAAACCAATGATTAGAAACATGTTGATCTAGTGCTATTTTCTTAACAAGAGGATGGTCAGGTGCTAGAACATGAACATCAGCGCCTTCTTGCGCAAGACCCTGTGCTAAATGGCGTAGAAAGATTGAACTATTATCTGTTGAATTTCTTGGGTAGCTTGAACTAAGAAGTAGAATGGTAAATTCATTTCTCTTTGGCATAAGCTATTAGTTGTCAGTATTTCTATAATGCAAAGACGAAATTTGCTCGGATAATATCCCCATCAGAAAGATAAAAACGGAAGCCACGTATAATAATAAACTACCGTTACTAAAGGTTCCGGCTGTTATATAACTATGGATATGGTTAAGGGCGCCCATAAGAAAAGCTAAGACACTGACAGGTAAGAATAAACGCATGGGCGAAAACAGTGCGCCTATTTTTAGAATAATAATTAAAAACCGTAAACCATCGTTTACTAGTTTTATTTTGCTTTTTCCTTCGCGTTTTCCTGCATGAATCGGGATGTAAGCAACAGGAAGGGCGGAACGAAAAAAGGCCATGGTCGAAGTGGTAGGGTAGGAAAACCCATTAGGCAATAAATACAGGAATTTTTTAAAATGCTTTGCTCGAACGGCTCTAAAGCCAGAAGTCAGGTCTTCTATTTTTTGGCCAGTCATAAATGAGGCCAGCTTATTAAAAATGGTGTTGCCAATCAGCCGTTTTTTTGAGGCGTGACTGCTAGATTGCCTGGCCCCGACAACCATGTCGTAGCCTTGCTCGAGTTTGCTTAAAAGCCGTTGAATGTCTTCAGGGGCATGTTGCCCGTCTGCATCCATAAAGACGATAATCTCTCCAATGGCATTGCGTGCACCCGTTTTAATGGAGGCGCCGTTTCCTAATGAGTGAGGGTGAGAAATAACTTTGATACCGTGTTGTTCGCAAATAGATTTAGAAAGGTCGGTTGAGCCATCATCAATAACTAAAATTTCAGCAGTTGGTTGTGCTGATTTTAGTTGGGGTAGCAAGGCTTCAAGGTTTTCTGCCTCATTTAAACAGGGCATTACAATGCTGAGAGTAGGTGTGTTTTTTACCATGTTTAAACCGTTAAAATTAATTGTAAGTTTAATTGTCTCATATTTTTTATTAGGACGTGCGTTGTCTAAATAGGCAGAAGATTTATGCTTACTTAGCAAGAGTCCTATTTGACGCTAATTTAATGCCCCTATTCTGATTTCTTTAATCGTAAGGACTTTAGCAATAAGGTATTAGGGGGTGTTAAAATGTGTTTAATTTATTTGACCTTAGGAGTATTAAATGAAGCAAGATGATGGATTAGCACCTTCTTTTTGGCAAATGGTAGGCAGTACAATGTTGTCATTTTTGGGGGTTTCTAAAGAGTCACGAAGAAGGCGAGATTTTCAATATGGAAACCCTAAGGTGTTTATTGTGACTGGGTTTATCTTGGCCTTGTTGTTTATTTTTGCTGTGTTAGGCGTTGTTAGAATGGTATTGCCTAGCTAGACCGATGAAGAATGACCGGCCTAGCTAGTTAATAAGACAGTTATAGGGTGGCGATTTTCTCTTTTTGATCGTTTAAATTGCTAAGTTTTGAGGTAATATCAAGCTGTTTTGCTCTTTCTTTTTCTATAACGGCAGCCGGTGCTTTGTCGATAAAAGAAGCGTTTGATAATTTACCGCTGATGCGTGATGCCTCTTTTTCAAGCTTTTCAATTTCTTTATTTAAGCGTTCTAGCTCGGCATTTTTATCAATTAGCCCAGCCATTGGTATTAGCACTTGCATATCACCGACTAGAGCAATAGCAGATTGTGGTGCCTCATCTTCTGCGTTTAATGTGGTGATGGATTGTATACGTGCTAGTTTTTCCAATAATAAATGATTATCTGCAAGACGCTGTTGGTCTTGTTCTGAACAGTGTTTTAACAGTACCGGTAATGGCTTACTAGGGGGGATATTCATTTCGCCGCGAATTTGACGAATGCCCATAACGAAATCCATTACCCATTGCATATCACTTTCAGCAGCGGCAGATATTTTGCTGTCATCGGGCTTTGGGTAGGCCTGTAGCATAATGGTATCGCCCGTTTTGCCTGCCAGTGGTGCTATTTGCTGCCAAATTTCTTCGGTAATAAACGGCATCAGCGGGTGTAGTAAGCGCAGCACAGTTTCTAGCACGCGAATTAAGGTTTGGCGAGTACCGCGTTTTTGTTCGGCTGAACTATTGTCATCAAGCAAAATTGGTTTTGATAACTCTAAATACCAATCACAGTATTCATTCCAAAGGAACTCATACAGCGATTGCGCGGCTAAGTCGAAGCGGTATTTTTCGATAGAGGCAATAACGCTGGCTTCGGTTTTTTGTAAACGAGATTTGATCCATTGATCTGGCAAGCTGTAAATGCAAGGTTCGTTGGTTAAACCGGTATCTTTGCCTTCGGTATTCATTAGCACGTAGCGAGTAGCATTCCACAATTTGTTGCAGAAATTACGGTTGCCTTCAATTCTATTTAAGTCAAATCGAATGTCGCGCCCAGTTGAGGCGAGTGAGGCAAAGGTAAAACGTAGTGCATCGGTGCCAAAAGAAGGGATGCCATCGGGGAAGTGCTTACGGGTATCTTTCTCGATTTTAGCAGCCATTTTTGGTTGCATAAGGCCTTTTGTACGCTTTTCAAGTAAGTCATCTAGCGTAATACCGTCAATTAAATCAATCGGGTCCAGTACGTTACCTTTGGATTTAGACATTTTTTGCCCTTCCGCATCGCGCACTAAGCCGTGAATGTATATTTCTTTAAATGGCACATCGTCCATAAACTTCAAGCCCATCATAATCATTCTGGCGACCCAGAAGAAGATGATGTCGAAACCGGTAACGAGTACACTGGTGGGGTAAAAAGTATCAAGCTCAGGTGTTTTATCGGGCCAGCCAAGGGTAGAGAATGGCCATAATGCGGATGAGAACCAAGTGTCTAATACATCTTCATCTTGTGATAATACAAGGCTATCGGCTAGGTTGTTTTTTTCACGGACTTCGGCTTCATTGCGGCCAACATATATGTTGCCACTTTCATCGTACCAAGCGGGAATTCTATGGCCCCACCAAATTTGACGAGAAATGCACCAGTCCTGAATATCGTTCATCCAGTTGTAATAGGTTTTATCCCAGTTTTCGGGTACAAATTTAATTTTGCCGCTTTTAACCGCTTCAATAGCAGGTTCTGCCAGCGGTTTGGCTTTAACAAACCATTGGTCTGTTAACAAAGGTTCAATGATCACCCCTGACCGGTCGCCACGAGGCACCATGAGTTTATGGTCATCAATTTTATCTAATAAGCCTAAATCATCCAGATCTTGTACGATTTGTTTACGCGCTGCCACGCGATCCAAGCCACGGTATTTTTCTGGCATCTCATCATTGATGCTGGCGTCAACGGTGAAGATGTTGATTAACGGCATATTGTGGCGTTGGCCAACCTCATAATCGTTAAAATCGTGAGCAGGGGTTATTTTTACACAGCCCGTACCAAATTCTTGGTCTACATAATCATCGGCAATAACTGGGATTTCACGGTTACATAAAGGCAACGCGATCATTTTGCCAATTAGGTGTTGGTAGCGTTCGTCAGATGGGTGAACGGCGACACAAACATCGCCTAGCATGGTTTCTGGGCGGGTCGTTGCAACCACAAGTTCGCCGCTACCATCGGCTAATGGATAGCGCATATGCCACATATGGCCTTGTTCTTCTTGCGAAATAACTTCAAGGTCGGATACCGCAGTGTGTAATTTAGGGTCCCAGTTAACCAGGCGTTTACCGCGATAAATGAGCCCTTCTTCATGTAGTTTTACAAACACTTCGTTAACCGCTTTAGACAGCCCTTCGTCCATAGTGAAACGTTCGCGCGACCAATCTAGGGAGGTGCCCATGCGGCGTAATTGCTTAGTGATGGTGTTGCCAGATAATTCTTTCCAATCCCAAATGCGCTCAACAAATTCTTCGCGGCCTAAGTCGTGGCGAGTTTTACCTTCTGCGTTTAATTGGCGTTCAACCACCATTTGGGTCGCAATACCGGCATGATCACTACCGGCTTGCCATAGGGTGTTGTGTCCTTGCATACGATGGTAACGCGTTAGTGAATCCATGATCGTGTCTTGGAAAGCATGCCCCATGTGTAAGCTACCGGTAACATTGGGCGGCGGTATCATAATGCAATAGGCGCTATCGCCTCCTTTGGGTTCGAAGTAACCTTGTTCTTCCCATTGGCGATACCAGCGAGATTCTATGTCATGCGGGGCGTATGTCTTATCCATCGTGTGTGTTCGGTGTTGATTTTTAAAGGCGGTATTATAACTTTGTTGGGGAGGGTGGGGTTATTGGTAAGCAATTTTTCTTACGTAATAATATTTCGCAAGAAAAAATTTGTTTGCAGTGAATTTTATTGCGGACATAGTATTTATGGTTTTTCGCTGCCGCGAGGGTGTTCATTTCTTTTTACGACAAAAAGCACCTAAGGCATAAGTCTGATTAAGCAGATAACGAACATCTGCCAAATTAGACTAAAAACGAACCAAAGAAAATGTCGCCCAAATCCCAGTAATTAATTTATTGTCGGGCTCGCGCTAAACTCGCTATGCTCAGACAACGCGCTTACTTATCCGAAAATAAATTAATTACTAGCGGGATAAGGGAGGGTAAGTCAAAAGCATAAATGATCTGTGGTTGATTTTAACCAATCTTAGCTTCACTAAATGCTTAATGTTTTGAAGTCGATTATGAATCTTGATATGAAGAGGGGCAATACCCAAATGAAGTATAAAAAAGAACTTCGGGTTGAATTTTCCTTAATATACGCAGTATAAGGCGTGCTTCTAATGATTAGATTTTCAGTGTGGCAAAACGAGTGGAGCAGAGCAGGTTTTGATTTTAACCCCCATTTATCGCGCCCATAAAACTCATTTGGTATTGGATGAGTGAGCGCGTTGTCTGAGCATAGCGAGTTTAGCGCTCACCCAATACCAAATGAGTTTTATGGGAAATAAGCGATAGTTGGGTGCCTTTTTCTTTGGTTCTGTTTCTTTTGGGCATACAAAAGAAATGAACGCCCAGCGGCAGAGATAATAAAAATCAAATTTTATGCGTCTGCAGTGGATACCCTCTGCTCTTATAAAACTTAAACCGCTCCCGTCCTGCTTGTTTAATTGATTCATTTTGATTAACAAGCTCAGCAAATCGTTCAAACCGAGCAAAACAATCGGGTGTTTTCTCAGTAAGGTTAATTAGCACGTCGTGAATATCTAACGGGTCACCAGTGTGGTTAATGTACACTGGGTGATTGGCGCACTTTGTTGGGTCCATAGTATGTGGTACAAAACTGGTGGGCGAGAAGGACCAAAGCAAGTCATCCACTGTCTTGGATTGTTGTTCTGAATCGGTATGAATATAGACGCGATGACCCTGTTTGCTAGCTTTTTGAGCTAGCCGACAGGCAAAAAGGTGCTGTGCATCAGGGGTGTCATCTGGCAGTACATAAAAGTCGATTCTGGTCATTTTGTAATGGCTTGTTTAACAGCGATCCAATATAAATTGGCTTAGCATGTGAACAGGGCGACCAGTTGCGCCTTTATCCGTACCCGATTTCCAGGCAGTGCCGGCAATGTCTAAATGAGCCCATTTATAATCTTCGGTAAAGTGTGACAAGAAGCAGGCTGCGGTAATAGTGCCACCAGCAGGGCCACCAATATTAGCGAGATCGGCGAAGTTACTTTTTAGCTGGGGTTTGTATTCATCCCACAGTGGTAATTGCCATGCTTTGTCATTGGCTTTAATGCCAGCGTCTAGCAATTCGTTAGCCAATTTATCGTTATTGCCTAGTAAGCCGGTGGCATGTTTTCCTAACGCGACTACACAAGCGCCAGTTAAGGTAGCAATATCAATGACTACTTCAGGTTTAAATTTGGCAGAGTAGGTGAGTGCGTCACATAAAATTAAACGTCCTTCTGCATCAGTGTTTAAAATTTCAATGGTTAGACCGGCCATGCTGGTAACGATATCACCAGGTTTGTTGGCATCACCATCGGGCAGGTTTTCTGATGATGGAACAACGCCAACTACATTGATGGGTAAATTTAATTCGGCGCACATTTGAATCACGCCGAAGACACTTGCACCACCGCACATATCGTATTTCATTTCATCCATACCGGATGAGGGTTTTATGGAAATTCCACCGGCATCAAAAGTGAGGCCCTTACCAACCAGAACGATGGGTTTTTGAGAACTTGGGCCACCTTTATGTTCCATAGTAATGAGCTTCGCCGGTTGGCGAGAACCCCTAGAAACAGATAATAATGAGCCCATTCCTAGTGCTTCCATTTTGGCTTCATCTAAAATGGTTACTTTGAGCGATGCGTGTTGTTTGCCAAGTTCTTTTGCTGTCTCAGCTAAGTAGCTTGGGGTGCAAATATTACCGGGTAAATTAGCTAATTTTTTTGCGCTGTCAATGCCATTAGCGATACTCGAGGCGGTGTCTGCAGCACTGTTGATCATTTTTGCAGTGTAATCATCGGTATGCCATAGTTGGCATTTTTCTAATATGTTGGCATCGGGCGCGGAGGTTGTGAGCGTATCGGTGTATTGGTAAAGTGCTTCACGAGACTTCAATACTAACTGACGAACTTTCCAGTCGATATCTTTACCGCTAACTTCAACAGCTAATAATGTAGAGCAAACAGCCTTAATCGGTAAGTTTTTAAGCAAGTTGATGCTTTCGCTGATGGCCTTTGTGTAATCTTCCGCTGAGGTGTTGCCTTGCTCGCCAAAACCGACAAGAAGCACACGCTTTATTTTGCTGCTGGCAGGCATTTGAAGTAACAGTGTATTGCCCGCTTTGCCAGAAGCGTCACCTTGTTTTAAAACGGCAGCTATTTGTCCATCATGGGCTTGGTCGAAGTGGGTGGTTATTTCAAGCTGTTTACCTTTACTGAAAACGGGCAAAAGAAGGCAAGGAGTTGAAAGTTTATCGATTGACCCTGTTTTTGAAACGAATTGCATGCGGATACCTCTGAATGATAAGTAATGTTTTTGTTTGGCTTTTCCGTTAGGATACGACACCATAACTCTATGGATTTATGTGCCTAACTATAAGCCAAATACACTGTTGATGTCTGCGTTTAAATTAAAAATTATTGATCGATTGCTAGTGACTCAAATTAGCAAAATGATGTTAGGGGTCATGACGGTGTTGACGGTTATCTTATTGAGTCAGCGATTGGTTCGTTTGTTTTCTAAGGTTACAGCCGGTGAGTTGTCCGCTGATGTTGTGTTGTCATTGGTTGGCTTTAACCTGTTGCTATTGATGATTAAAATTCTACCGGTGGCTTTGTTGTTGTCGATATTACTGGTGTTAGGCCGGATGTATCGAGACCATGAAATGACGGCACTGTTCTCGTCAGGTATAGGCTTAACTCAGATCTATCGTGGAATATTTATTTTTGTTGTCCCCTTATTCGCTTTAACAATATACCTCTCATTAGTAACAGCCCCAACATTAATGCAAGCGATTGAGCGAGTGAAGACAAGCGATCAAGCTAACTTAGATATTCGCGGCATTACGGATGGGCGCTTTAATGAATACAGTCGTGGCGACTTGGTTTTTTATGTTGAAAAAATAACCAGCGACGACAAGATGTTGAACGTATTTATACAAAATCGTCAGCATGGCAAGTTGGGGATTACCTCGTCGAAAAGTGGCGAAATAAAGGTGGACCCTGTCACAGGCGATCGTTTTATTATTCTAAAAGATGGTAACCGTTATGAAGGCGTGCCGGGCCAAGCAGATTATAAAATTACCAATTTTAAGGAATACGGTGTTGTAGTGGCGGAAAAGTCGTCAGCACAGGTGTCATTTGGTACCAAAGAAACCTCTACTATTCAGTTGATGGCGATGAAGTCGCCTAGAGCAATCAGTGAACTGCAAAAGCGTTGGTCTGTGCCGTTGGCCTTAATAACATTTGCCTTATTAGCAGTACCCATTAGCCGTGTATCGCCACGGGCGGGAATGTATGGGAATTTATTAACGGCTTTGCTGATCTATATTGTGTTTGAAAACTTCATGAGTTTATCGCACTCGTGGTTAGTAAAAGGGGTAACGGCACCTTGGTTTGGCATATGGTGGGTGCATCTACTGCTAATAGGTGTTACAGCAATTATGGTGGTTAATATGCACGGTGTTAGCTATGTTAAAAAGAAAGTGATGTTTAAAAGATGAAGGTCGTTAATAAATACATAGCCGTAGAAATGTTAAAAAGCACGGCGGTGGCGGTGCTTTTTTTGTTATCACTGGTATTGGTCATTACGTTTGCCGATGAGCTAGACGATATGGGCAAAGGTCAATATGGTTTAGTTGAGATTTTTAAGTACTTGGCATTAATTGCACCGCGTAATTTTTATGAATTACTGCCTTCGGCGGCTCTGTTGGGCGCTTTGATTACCTTAGGTGGAATGGCCAATAATTATGAATTAACCGCTATGCGAGCGGCAGGGATTAGTCGTTGGCAAATTATTTTTTCTGCATTGCGTGTCGGCATGATATTGATGGTAGTTTCTTTACTGGTTAGCGAAGGGGTGGCGCCGGTATCTGAACAAGCGGCTCAAATGCTAAAGTTTACGGCTAAAAATGAACAAGTAGCGTTGAGAACGAAATATGGCTTTTGGACGCGAGATGGTGATACGTATTTAAATATCCGTGAAATTTTAAACTCAGCTGAACTCAAAGACGTCAGTATTTATGAAATGACGGATATGAACGAGCTAAAGTATGCAACGCATGCAAAGACTGCTAGTTTTATTGATAATAAGTGGGAGTTAAGCGGCGTTGAGCAAACCACCATTAATGATGCCGGTGTAAAAGTTGCCTTGTCTGATTCGGCAAAATTAGACTCGTTATTAGACCCTGGTTTGCTTGATGTTATTGTTGTTAAACCAGAGCGTTTATCTATCATGGGCTTAGCCAGTTATATCAACTTTTTAGACAATAACGGGCAAGATGCTACGCATTTTATTGTTGCGATGACCAGTAAATTAATTCGGCCTTTTGTAATTCTGGTTATGCTCTTGATTGCCATCCCGATGGTGTTAGGGGTAAAGCGAGCAGGTAGTACTGGCACGCGAATTTTAATCGGTGCGTTAATTGGAATAGGGTTTAATTTGGTTGATAGACTGTTTGGAAATATTGGGGTGTTGTACGGTTTAAACCCAGTTATCGCTGCATCGCTGCCGTTTTTCTTGGCATTATGTATATCAGCCTTCACCATCCGGCGAATGGGCTGAAGGCTCCTTTTCTACCCAAATTAAACGACTATTTGAGGCGATGTCATGCCAGCTCAGCCGATCTTTATTGACGAGTATCCACAAAACACCAAGGCCAAGAACCCCCCAAGACAGAATGGCCATTGTGAAACGTATCAAGGCTTGTCGCCAGCTAATATTTTGGCCTTTGTTATTAGCTATTTTTAACTTCCAGGCGAGCAATCCCAGCGTTTGACCACTTTTAGTCCAAAACCAGCCATAAAATAAGAAGCTGACCGACAAGAGGTACAGCGAATATAGCCATGAGTTTGGTTGAAATAAATGACTATCTTGAAAGGGAAGCAATACTAATGTCGCTAAAAATAAGATGGCAATCAGTAATAGCGCATCATAAGTGATGATCGCTAACCGTCTTAGCAGACCAGGTGGCTTTGTTAAATCAGGCATGGGGTGTTATATAGATTGGTTACAGTAGTTTGGGGGCCCTAAGTTCGGCTTGAAGTTGATTAATACGGTTTTCAATTTGGCTGCTTAAGTAAAAATTATTATTAGCGGCTCGTAAGGCTTGTTCAAGCTGGATAATAGCGTCTTTGGTTAACCCAAGCGAGTAAAAGTACTCAGCCTTATATTGGAAACCTCGTACTGGGTTGTTAACCTGGCCGTATGCGATGGAAAGGAGGTCGTACACATTGGGTGTCGGTTCGTAATTTTGTAGGTCCTCATTGAGGTTCGTTAAGGCCTGTTGCGGTTTACCATTGTGTAATAGAACCATGGCATATAATAAATTAACCGCGCGGCTTTGAGGGAATCGTTGTTTGCCCTGATCAAGTAATGCCAAGGATTGCTGCGGCTTATTGTCACGGTATTCATTCAGAGCGAGGGCAGTTAAATAATGGAGTTGGGTGGGGTTTTGCTCTGTCAGCGTAGAGAGAATGTCGCGTGCTTTTTCAAATTGCCTATCCTTCATTAAGGCGAGTGCAAGTCCATAACGAGCCGCCTCTTTAATTTTTGTAATGCCTTGTGAGGATTCATCCTTTAAGGCGTTTATTAACTCGCCGGTTAAGTTTTGTGGGTGTTTGTTAACGCGAATTTTCATTCGAATTAAACGAAAATCTTGGGAGTCCTCAACTTGTTTATAAGGGAATTTTTCCGCACGTGCAGCGGTGTCCGAGATACGCGAAGCGGGCGCTGGGTGAGTGAGCAGAATTTCAGGAATTTTTTGACCGTATTGGGTGGTTGCCGTTTGAAGTCGACCAAAGAAAATCGGCATGCTTCTAGGGTCAAAGCCAGCAGCGGCAAGGTTTTGTACACCTACTCGGTCGGCTTCAGCTTCATGACTTCGCGTAAAATTAATTTGTTGTTGCACTTGCCCAGCTTGTACCGCCAAAACAGCGGCTGGGCCAACACCTGGAACAGTTACGCCTAAAACGACGGCGGCAAGCATAGCCGCTGCGCTGGGCATCGACATTTGACTGGCTGATTCAATAGCGCGTTGTAAATGCTGTTGGGTAACGTGGCCAATTTCATGAGCAACGACTGACGCTAATTCGCTTTCAGATTCAGCCGCTAAAATAAGTCCAGTGTTTAGTCCGATATTAGCCTGTCTCTTATACACATCTGACGCTGCCGACGAATAGAGAGGTGTAGATC
>OJHG01000513.1_pt1 | contig 17959 bp, 8 predicted proteins | sample 1594761 | NCBI WGS metagenome assembly OJHG01 (sample SAMN05416786, study PRJEB24817) | seawater metagenome | isolation source: Sea water | place: Canada:Atlantic | collected 2013-07 | reverse complement strand
AGCAATGGCTCCGTGGTGGCGCTGCCGTTGCAGGCGGGTGAAACGGTGACATTGCACTACGGTTTGCGGTTGTCGGCGGGCGCGGTGGACAGCGATGGCATCAACCGGGCCACGGCCCAGGCCAACACGGCCTCCGGGTTTACCTACCGTTCCAACCAGGACGAAGCCGAAGTAGAGATCCGCAACGAAGGCGTGCTGTCAGACAAGGCTATGCTGTTCGGTAAAGTCTATGTGGATGCTGACTGTAATAACCTGCAGAACGATGGCGAGTGGCCCATTGGTGGCGTGAAGCTGTATCTGCAGGACGGCACCTGGGTGATTACCGACGAGAACGGCCAGTACAGTGTCTACGGCCTGAACCCGGGGTTGCATACCATCAAGGTGGATCCGTTGACCTTGCCGGCCGGCGTCAAACTCAAGCCCATCGACAACCGTCATGCGGCGGACCCGGAAAGCCGGTTTGTGGATTTGCGTTCCGGTGAATACCACCGTGCGGATTTTGCCGCCATTTGCCCCACTGGCGATGACGCGAAAGCGCTGGCGGAACAGCTTAAAGCCCGCAATGCCTCCATGAACGGTGACTGGATGCTGGATGAAGCGGCGCGCTTTGATCCCCTGCGTCAGCAGACCATCAATCCGATTTTGCGTCAGGCCGACGGCAGCGGCGATTTGGGCAGCGGTGTATATACCCAGACCGGGGATGACGGACTCACCGATGCCTGGGAAAAAGTTTCCCAGTCCCAGGGCGAGAAAACCGACACGGCCGCGGTGTTGCCGGCCAACCCGGAAGCCACCATGCAGAACACCAAGGAAGTGGCTGCCAGCATTACCCGCGAGCAGGCGGAGCAGGGTGCCTGGTTGTGGCCGCGTGGCGGCGTGAGCCGTGATGGCCGTTTTCAGGTGGTGGTGCGTGCCGGCGTGGATCCGGTTCTGAGCGTGAATGGCAAGGCAGTGGCCAAGGCGCAATTGGGTGAGCAGGTCGTCAACAAGCGTGAGCGTGCCCAGGTCGTCACCTGGTATGGCGTCGCCCTGGATGAAGGGGAAAATACCTTGAAAGTCAGCACCCGCGACATGTTTGGCAACGAGCGGGTGATGGCAGAAAAAACCGTGGTGCGCCCGGCGGCGCCGCAGTCCATTACCCTGGAAACGGAATCCGATACGCTGCCGGCGGACGGTGGGCGCTCAACCCTGGGTGTGCGTGTTCGTCTCAATGATGCCAAAGGCAACCCGGCGCTGGGCAGCCACTTTGTGACACTGGAAACCGATCGTGGCCAGTGGCTGGAAGAGGATTTGCAGAGCGGTACGCCGGGCCATCAAATCAAACTGGTGGACGGAGTGGCCCTGGCTCACCTGCGCAGCACGGAATACACCGGTCCGGTGCGCCTGCGTGCCACCCTGGACCGTTTCAGTGACAGCATCCAGATCGAACAGATTGCGCCTCTGCGTCCGTTGCTGGCCACGGGTTTTTTACAGGTGCAAAGCCGTGCCGGTGGCTTGCGTGACAACGGCAATGCTCCCACGGATGTGGCCGATGAATTTGAAGATGGCGTGGACGGCCGGGCTGCCGTGTTCATGAAAGGTCAGGTCCGCGGCGATGCCCACCTGACCCTGGCCTACGACACCGACAAGGATCTGGACACCGAAGACGAAGTGCGCCGTGATCTGAATCCCGCAGATTACTACCCGATCCCTGGCGATGCGTCTGTGCGTGGCTACGATGCCCGCAGCCGCAGCAAGCTGTATGCGAAACTGGAAAAGGACCGCAGCAGCATTATGTGGGGGGATTATCTCACCGACCCGCAGAATGACTTCTACGATCTGGGCCGTACCCAGCGCACCCTGACCGGGTTGAATGGCGTCTACGATAACGGTCGCGCCCGCTTCCAGGTGTTCGCTGCTCGCCCGGACATGGAGCAAGTGACCGAAGAGCTGCCGGGTAACGGTACCGCGCTGTTGTTCACCTTGAGCAATGATCCGGCCCGTGACAGCGAGACCGTGGAAATCATTGTGCGTGACCGCAACAACCGGGGCCTGGTCATCGAAACCACACCGTTGACCCGCTACGTGGATTACTCGGTGAATTATTTCACCGGTGATATTCGCTTCCACGATGTGGTCCCCACGGTGGATGCCAACCTGAACCCGGTGTTCGTCCGCGTGAGCTATAACGTGGAAGGTGATGCCGAGGAATACAATGTTCTCGGCGCGCGCTTGAACTACGACCTGACCGATCAGCTGCAACTGGGCGTTAGCCGCACCCAGGATGACCATGAAACCGAAGGTTTCGACCTGACCAGCGTTTCCGCGCAATACAAGCTGGACGAGAACACCCGCATCAATGTGTCTTCCGGCTCCATGGCCCATGAAAACAATGACCCGGAAGGGCGCGCCTACAGCATTAATGGGGAGCGTTTGTGGGTGGATGGTTCGCGTACCGAATTGCGCTGGGCGCGCGCGGAGGCCGGGTTTGATAATCCGTCGGCGGGTATCAGTGCCGCCCGTGAAGAAATGCGTTTGGGGCACGAGCAGATGCTGGCCCGGGATTTTTCCGTGGAAGTGGAAGGCATTCGCTCCAAGCAGCTGGACGGGACGGAAGAGCAGAACAGCCTGGGCGTGATCGGGGAAAAACGTATCGGTGCCACCGCCTTGCGCGGCGGGGTGCGCGGTATCGAGCAGAAGGATGCGCAGGGCAGTGAAGATTTCGGCACCTATATTCTCGGCGCTGACCGGGGCTTGAATCTGCTGGGCAAGCCCTTCCAGATTGGTGCGGAATACGAACAGGCTTTCAACGATACCAGCCGCCGCCGTATCGCGGCCGATGCGGACATGCAGCTCACCGAGAAAACCAGCCTCTACAGCCGTTACGAGATCATCAACAGCCTGAATGGCATCAATACGCTGGACGATGACGTGGAAACGCAGCAGTTCACCACCGGTGTGCGTTCTGCGGTCACCCGTAATACGGATGTGTATTCCGAGTACCGTTTGCGCGGTGCCGTGGATGGCCGTGATGTGGCCGCGGCCAATGGTGTGAAGTCGGATATTGAAATTGAACCGGGGCTCACCGTATCGCCGTCCATGGAGTGGATTCAGACACTGGACGGACAGACCAATCAGGACGCCACGGCCTTGTCCGTGGGAGCAGAAGACAAGCGCAATGAAAACCGCCGGACCCTGGGCCGGGTGGAAACCCGTTTTGGTGATGATCGCGAGTACTATGGTCTGAGTGCGGCCAATATCTGGCGAGTCAATACCGACTGGTCTGCGGTGGTACGTGATGACCTGCGCCTGCAGTACTTTGATACTGAAGCCAAGGAAGGCGACAACATTGTCACCCTGGGGATGGCCCGCCGTCCCCGTCGGGATAATCGTCACCACATGCTGTTCATGTACAAATGGAAAGAAGAGTGGGGCGGCAGCGGTGGCAGCGACCGCACTGTGCACCTGTTCTCCACGCACCATAACTATCAGGCCCATGACGACTGGATTTTCTCTGGTCGCCTGGGCGCCAAATGGCAACAAACCGAACTGGGCAATCTGGATGTGGAATCGGATGCCTATGTGGCGGATGGCCGGATTATCTGGGATATCACCCGCCGTTTTGATCTGGATCTGCATGGTGGTGCGATTACCACGGAAGGCGTTAAAGAGCGCCGTTACAGCTACGGCTTTACCGTCAATGCACTGGTGCGCCGTAATCTGCGCATGGGTGTGGGCTATAACTTTACCGGTTTCCGTGACGATGACCTGGACCCGGAAGGCTATAACGCGGAAGGCGTGTTTGTTGGACTGGAATACAAATTCGATGAAGATGACCTGAGCTGGCTGGGCAGTAAAGCCGCCGGGCAGCGCAGTTATCTGGGAGATGCGCGATGAACACGATGAAAGCGCGGTTCGCTCTGCTGATCCTGGCGGGCATGACAACAATGGCCGGCTGTGCCAGCACCGAGTCACTGTATGCACAGTATGATGAACTGTGCCCGGTGGAGGCTCGGGTAACGAGCACCGGCCTGGTGACGGTCACCGGTATTGCTGCTGGCGGCGGAGCAGGCCTTGTGGCCGGTGAAAGTCGCACCCAGGTCTGGGAGCCGGCGGTGTATTTTGGGTTTGACCAGAATGAGCTGGCGGACGCTGAAGCGCGCCGGCTGGAAAGCAATCTGGCGGTGCTGAAACAGTATCCGACCCTGCAGGTGAGCGTGCAGGCGTTCACCGATGAGAAGGGCGCGGCCAGCTATAACCAGAAACTGGCGGCACGTCGTTTGGACCGGGTTGTGCAGTACCTGCGTGATGGGGGCATCAGCAATGGCCGCATCAAGCGTGTCGCTCTGGGCGAAGAGCTGCCTATTCTGCCTGACGCGAATAACGAACAGCGGGTCATCAATCGTCGTGTTGAATTGATGCCGCTGGATGCGCAGAGTCGCCCGTTGGTACTGCGGGCTGATTTTGCCCGCAGTGGCGGCGATGAATTCGTGCCGCCGGCGCCAGTGAAGTAAAGGGGGAGTTGGGGTGAAGACACTGCAACGTACAGGGCTGATGGTGTTGCTGATGCTGGGAGCCAGTGTTCAGGCGGCCACACCTGCGGCAGGCACCGTGATCAAAAACCAGGCGTCGGCGAGTTACCGGGCCTGTCTTGATGATGGCTGTACGGAGCAGGCGGAAGCACAGCGGGTTACCTCCAACCTGGTGCAGACGCTGGTGCAGAACGTTCCGGGTATTGAACTGGTCAGTGATCAGGGCAAGCCAGCAGTGCCCGGTGGGCTGGTGTATTTCCCCCATGTATTGACCAATACCGGTAATGGGCGCGACCAGTATCAGTTGTGTATTACCAATGTGGATAGTGACATTGATGCCTGGGCCGTTTACGCCGACGGCAACGGCGATGGCCAACCCGATGCGGGCGGTGCCTTGTTTACCCAGACAGACGCGGATGGCTGCTGGGATAATCTGACCCCGGACATGATTTCCGGCGAAACATTTGCGCTGGTGGTGGAAGCTGAATTGTCGGCGGGAACGGTGGCGGGTCAGCAGCCGTCATTGCAGGTTCGTGCGCGTAGTGATGCGGATAACACCCTGCTGGCCATCAATACGGATGAAGCGGATGTCATCGATGGTCCGGTGATTGAAGTGGTCAAGTCATTGAGCCAGCGGGAAGGCCGTTCTCCGGATGGGCCGATCACCGTCACCCTGGATTACCGTAACCCGTCGGACCAGGCGGCCACGGATATCATCATTGAAGATGTGTTGCCGACGGTTTCCGTGGATGGGGTGTCAGCAGGCATGACCTATGTGCCGGATTCCGCTCGCTGGACGTTTACCGGCAACACCCCGCTCACAGACGATGGCGATGATGGTGATCAGGGCAATGCCCCTAACCTGATCCGCTATTGTGCCTACGATACAGATGCTGCTGAACCGGATTGTCAGGATCGGGTGCGGGCGGTCGTGACGCAATTGCCACCGGGCGGTGTGGGCACTCTCACCTTCGAGGTTACCCTGGATGCGGGCCTGAGTGCCGGCGACCGGGTTCGCAATACCGGCCGTTTCCGCTATTCCAACGAAGCCGGCAATACGGATTTCGGTACGCCGTCTCCGTTCAGTACCAATGCGGTGAGCTACCGGGTTATCGACCGGGCGCTGGCGCCAGCGGTGGTGGCCAACAACAGTGAGAATGACAGCATTACCGGTAGCGATGACGTGAGCGATACCGGTAACCGTGTCGAGATTGCCAGTGCCGGGCAGGGTGGCACCGTGCTGTTCAACAACGTGATCTGGAATACCGGCGATGGTGAAGACCGTTTCGATATCACCATCGATGCCGCCAACGACCGTTCCGGGGCGGCACTAAGCGATCCCTTCCCCCAGGGTACCGTCTTCCAGTTACTCAAGGCGGATGGTGCTACTCCGTTGGTGGATACCGATGGCAACGGGGTGCCTGACACCGGCCCGATTCCGCTGGTCGATCACGGTGGCCAGTGTCCGGCCCGCTTTGTCCGCGATGCCGGTAATGGTGTGTGCGGCGTGCGCGTTGTCCTGCAGGCCATCCTGCCGCCCAATGCACTGGGTGGGCCCTTCCAGGTCACCAAGGTTGCCAGTTCAGTCACCGATCCCCAGGTGCGCAATGCGGTGACCGACACGCTCATCAGCATTGCGACCAACAGTGTGGACCTCACCAATGATCAGCCGGTTAACGGTAGCGCTCCGGGTGAAGGGCCGGGGCCAGAAGCCTCGCCGGTGCGAAGCTTGTCTGTGGCGCCGGGCAGCCGTGGCACCTTTGTGTTGTACGTGAATAACACCGGGCCGCGGCAGGATAGCTACGACCTGCACGCCAGCAACAGCAATTTCAATCCGGGGCAATTACCCGCGGGGTGGGCTGTGGCTTTTTACCGTGACGGTGGATCGGGTGACTGCAGTGCCAATGGCGTTGCCATTACCAATACCGGGCTGGTGCCGGCAGGTAGCCAGCGGCTGGTGTGTGCCCAGGTCACGGTGCCGGAATCGGCCAGCGGGGGCGATATCTTGCCGCTGTATCTGCGTGCGTTGTCGCCGACCAGCAATGCCAGCGATATCAAGCTGGACCAGGTGGTCGTGGTGGCGGGGCCGGCACTTTCACTGCAGCCGGACCAGACCGGGCAAGTGGCGCCGGGCAGCAGCGTGCTCTACAGCCATCAGCTCACCAACACCGGTAATGTGGATTTGACCAATGTGTTGCTCAGTGGCACGCCTGACAGCGCCAGTGACAATGGCTGGTCGATTACCCTCTACGAGGACAGTAATGGCAATGGCCAATGGGATACGGCGGATACCCTGATTGTCGATGGCACTCCCCTGCAGACTGCCGGGGCGGATGGTGTGCTTGCCGTGGGCGAGAGCCTGTCCGTGTTTGCCCGGGTCTTTGCCCCGGCAACGGCCGGTTATGGCATTACCAACCTGAAGACGCTCACCGTCACGGCACAGGGTGCCGGGCAGACGGTGACAGACACTGCGACGGATTCCACCACGACCAGCAATACCGATGTGGCGGTGACCAAGGAGCAGGCGCTGGATGCGGATTGTGATGGTGTCCCCGATGGCCCGGGCAGCTGTACCGCCGATGGTTGTTTCGTGTATACCCGATTCACGGCAGCACCTGGCGAGCAATGCGTGATTTATCGTCTGACGGCGGCCAACACCGGCGCGCAGAGCATGTATGAAGTCACTATTAATGATCGCACCCAGCCGTTCACAACCATGCTGTCTGCTGCCACACGTTGCCAGCTTCCCTCGGGGGATTGCAGCGCTGATGTGGCTGCACCAGCCGAGGGCGGTAGCGGTGATGTGTCGGTGAATGTGGGTGAATTAAAAGCGGGCGAAGCTGCCGTTCTTATTTTCGGGTTACGGGTGGAGTAAAACGATGCAGACAACCGGACCGAAAAAAAATAAAGGCAAGCTGGTTGCAGGGCTGCTGGCGACGCAGGCTTTGATTGTCATGCTTTTTGTCGGCCTGTGCCTGGTGAGTGGGACAGCAGACGCGATCAGTTTGCCGCTGAATGGTTCGCGGACAATCATTAGCGGCAGTGACTGTTCTCAGGCGACATACCGGTTTGGCACATCCGCAAGTTACGACGGTCAGCCGCTGGATGTTCTGGTTCAGGTTCTGCAGGAAGACAATGAGCAGGCCGGGAGCTTCCAGTGCCTGGGGGTGGAAGAGGGGGTACTGTTTGCCAGTTTGCGTGATAAGGATAGCGGCGAAAATATTGCCTATCAGGACTTGCGGTTAACGGTCGTTCGTCAGGGAACCACCACGCCTGTTGTTGTGGACCGGCTGATCGTTACCGGGTTCGATCTTGACAGAAACTCGGACAACTCCCGCACAGGCAGTGATGACCTTTACTTCAATACCGGTGAAAAAACGCGTTCCTATGTGTCTGTTAATACGGATACCACTGTTTCTTCATCGGCGTCTGGCGGCTATAACACGCGCATAAAAGGGCGGGACACCGATTGCACAGACGGTGCCACAACCGTCGAACCCGAGTGCCGTGCCAGTGTGGTGTTTTCGGAAACATCCAATGCGTCTTTTCGGGTTCAGAATGATAATGCGTACGGAACAGAAGGGTCGTCGAGTACCGCCCGGCGTGTTTCCTATTTGTCTCTGCGTGTTGACGATTTCGATGATGTGGTGGACGGCAATACGGATTACGGTGATGCCCCCTCGCCCTATGTGGCTGGCCGACAGGCTGTTAGCAGTTTTCTCGGTTTGGGGGCCGGTCTGGTGGCGGACCATGAAGGCGCACAGCAAGCTAGTGCGGGAGCGGATGGTGATGACCTGGACGGGTCGGGAGGGGCGGTTGTCAATTTCGACGATGAAGATGGCGTTACCCTGGCCGGAAGCGCTCTGAATGATCAATCCATCTTTCCGGGGCAGCAAAGCGAACTGTCGGTGACCACATACGGCTCGGGTTACCTGAACGTCTGGTTCGACTGGAACCGGGATGGGGATTTCAGTGATGCCGGCGAGCGCATGGTATCCAATCGCCAGATCACCAATAACGGTGAAACATCCAGCGGCAATAATTCCTCCAATTTCGTTACGGTCACGCCTGTGACCATTAATGTGCCGGGTTCTGCTGCGTCCGGCGTGACCTATGCGCGTTTCAAATTTACCGAATCAACGAACCCCGGAGTGGGGGCGAATGGCGGCAATGGTGAGATCGAAGATTACCGTCTGAATGTCACCTCCCAAACCTGTGATGCGGCAATTAGCGCAAACCTGTCGCTGAGTGGCAGTGCCACGCGAAATACCTCCAGTAATGAAATTACCCTGACCCAGGATAGTGGCAATCAGTCCGGCTCTGCCTGGTCACAGAACCGTATTAGTCTGCTTTCCCCCTTTACGGTGGAGTTTTCCATCTACCTGGGGACAAAAGACGCCAGTGGTGCGGACGGGATTGCCTTTGCCTTCCAGAATGACGATGCCGGCAGCAGTGCCACCGGTGTGTTTGGTGGTGCCTTGGGGGTGGGCGGTTTGGATCCGGCGGTGGCGGTGGAGTTTGATACCTACAGCAACGGCGGGGGTTACGGCGATATTGCCAATGACCATACGGTTATTTATGACCCGGTTAACTATACCAGCAACAATGGTGGAGGAAGTCTGCTAAGTCCCGTGGTGGATTTGGGCAATATTGAGGATGGAGGTTGGCACACGGTGTCACTGGATTGGGACCCGGTCTCCAATCAACTGCAGTACCGTTTTGATGGTGCTTTGGTTGCTGTTGTGAATCGCGACTTTACCTCTCTGGATTTTGCCGGCGACCCGAATGTGTTCTTCGGCTTTACCGGCTCCACCGGGGGCTCCAGCAACCTGCAGAAAGTCTGTGTGATCGATGCTCCTCCACAGGTGCTGGTTGATTACGGCGATGCGCCGGCCAGTTACCAGAACCCGTCTCATGTTCTGGTCGATGGCATTCAGCTTGGCGCTGATGTGTCAGAGGATGTGGACGGATACGCGGATGCCAATGCCGATGCAGACACCTTTGATGACGGGGTGACCTTTCCTTCCGTACTGCCGAGCATCAACCCGATTTCGGTCAGCGTGGAAGGTGATGGTGGCTATTTGCAGGCCTGGGTGGACTGGAACCAGGATGGGGATTTTGATGATGCCGGAGAGCAGATTGCCGAGGATCTTCAGGACACCGATGGCGATGGGCAGATCGATATTGTTGCCAGTGCGGCAACCGGCACAGTGGATGCCAATGATGTGATCACCCGTTTCCGCTGGTCAACCACGCCCTCCATCGATCCCTATGAAGGTGCGGATGATGGTGAAGTGGAGGACTACCAGGTGTCTACCCGGGCGGTGGTGAGCTGCCCACAGGGTTCCGAGGCCACCGGTGGCGGTATTGCCAGTGGCGGCGCCGGTGATTTTCGTGATGCGATCTATTGGCTGGATTGGTCCTGTGGTGCTCGCAATAACTACCAGGCCGGGGAAATTGTTCGCAAGAGCTGGGTGTTTGGTCCGGTGGAAATTCGCGCCACGCTGGACAACCTGACTGATGCGGTCAATGTCTATAACACCGGCAGCTGGTCTGGCGACCGCCTGGATGATCTTTATCAGGGCGTGAACCCCATCGGGTTGTCCAACACCAACGGGCTGGCGCCAGCGTTTGATATTGATTGGCAGGTTTACCTCAATGGTCAGCGGGTGCCGGCCGACATCATTGCGGCTGATGCGGAAGACACCGATCAGAACGAAAGCCTCACATGGGAAACCGATGGCCAGCCCTGGGAAATTTTCTCGGTGTCGCCTGCGTCGGACTTGAAGGTGCGCTTTGAAAATGCCAATCAGCGCATGGTGTTGACCACCGGCGACTTGCCCATTGGGACCGGCACGGTTCTGGGCTTAACCGAAGATGCCCGTCGCACCTCTCATATCGTGAATGGCTCTGGTGTCCAGGCGGTCGCGTTCGGGGTTTTCCTGCAGGTGGATCATGGTGATATTGCCGGTGGTTACCCGCAAAGCGGCGGCCATGTGTCGCGCAGGGACGCCACCGGTGGCAGCAAGCCCCAGACGGATACGGATGTGAATACACTCACCGTAGCCACCTTGCAGCCTGCCGTTCCTTACCTGGGGGATACCGGCCCGGACCCGGAAGATGCCGACCAGAACTCGGCCAACGCGGATGCGGATGGTCCGGAAGAAGACGGTGTCAGTTTTTCCCCACTGATTCCCGGCGGTAACGCGGTGATCTCGATCACTCTGACAGAACAGACTGCAGGCACCAATTTCGTGCAAGGCTGGATCGACTGGAATCGGGATAACGATTTTGACGATGCCAGTGAGCAGGTGGCTCTGAATGTGCGCGACAACGATACCCAGGACAGTAATCCGGCCAACGGCACCATTGAGCTGAGCGTATTCGTTCCGCCCGGTGCCTTTATCGGTGATACCTATGCCCGCTTCCGTCTGTCCAGCACGCCGGACGTGGCCGCTGGCGGTCAGGTGGTGTTCGATGGTGAAGTGGAGGATTACAAGGTCACCGTGGCCTCGGCCAATACGGCGGGGACGCTCTCGGGGTGGGTGTTCGAGGATAATGGTACCGGTGCGGTGGCGCACGATGGTGACAAGGGGGATGACGAACCCGGGCTGGCCAATCTGCCTGTGCGTCTCTACCACGATGCGGATGACGATGGTGTGTGCGCACAGACGGATACGGTGCTGGCGGAGACCACCACGGACGGCGATGGGGCCTGGGCATTGACCCCGCCGTTAGCGGATGTGGGCAAGAGCGCCTGCCTGCTGGTTCAGACCCCCAACGGTTATCAATCCATCAGCGAAAGTGCGGGCACCGCTGGTGGCAGCCTGGCGGTCGGTGCCGCCGATGACGACACCATGACCTTGTCGGTGCCCCCCAGTGGCACGGTGTGGAGCGACATCCTGTTTGGGGATGTGGGCTTGCCGGTGCTGGAGCCGGATCGGCAGGGGGTGGTCGATGCGGGCAACAGCCTGTTCTACGATCACCGTTTTAGCGCTCGCACCGCCGGCACCGTGGACTTCACTTTCGGGGCGGCTGACACCGTGCCCGCTGCCCCGGCCTGGACGGATACGCTCTATCGGGACAGTAACTGTAATGGTGTTCTGGACAGCGGTGAGGCCGCTCAGCCAGTCACCGGCGTTGCCGTGCAGGCAGGCGATAGCCTGTGTCTGCTGGTGAAAGTCTTCGCCCCGGCGGATGCGCCGCTGGAGGCGTTGCATGCCCGGCCGTTGCAAGCGACCCAGACCTTCACCGGCACCGCGCTGCAGGCCGGTGTGCAGGTGCGCGACACCACCCGCCTTTCTGCCGGTACGTTGTTGCTGCAGAAGCAGGTGCGCAACATTGGCCCGGACGGGCTGCAGGGAACGGCGGATGATGTGGACAGCAGCGATGGCACGGCCAACCAGGCAGCCCCGGGTGATGTGCTGCGTTATCGATTGGTGTTCTCCAACCAGGGCGTGCGGGCGCTGACCGAGGTAACCGTTAACGACAGCACGCCGGCCTTCAGTGCCCTGAATGCGGCCGCGGCCTGCCCGGCTGCGCTGCCGGCGGATTTGTCCGGTTGTAGCCTGAGTGCGCCGGATGGCAGCAATGGGCCGGGTTATGAAGGGGCCCTGCAGTGGCTGTTTTCCGGGCAGTTATTGCCCGGGAATCAAGGGGTTGTCAGCTACGATGTGCGGGTGAGTCCATAGCGGGCAGGTGCTGTTCGATCCATCCGCCGGTAACCTATCTGCCACGGGGAGACCGTGGTAGAATGCCGCAACCGGGCGCGCAGGCTCCCGGTTTTTTTGTGGCTGTCTGGCAGGAACAATGGATTTCAGTTTATTGATCAAGGCGCTATGTCTGGTGTTGATCATAGAAGGCCTTCCGCTGTTTCTGGCGCCTATGCGTGCGCGTCAGGCAGCACTTCAGGTGGCGCGTCTGGATGGTCGCCTGCTGCGAATTATGGGGCTGGTGCTCATGGTATTGGGTGCGGGCCTGTTATTACTGATGCGGTCGTAAATGATGAATCAGGAAGAACAGTGGCTACTGCCCGACGGGGTAGAAGAAGTCCTCCCGGGTCGCGCCCGGGCCATCGAGCAGCTGCGTCGTCAGACGCTGGATCTGTATCAGCGCTGGGGTTATGAACTCGTCTTCCCGCCGTTGATCGAGTTTATGGAATCCCTGCTGAACGGCGGTGGCCGTGATCTGGAGCGGGAAACCTTCAAGATTACCGACCAGCTCACCGGGCGCCTGATGGGGGTCCGTGCGGACATTACTCCGCAGGTGGCGCGTATGGATGCCCACAGTCTGCGCCGTAATGCGCCTTCCCGCCTTTGTTACTGCTCCAGCGCCCTGCGCACCCGTCCGGTGGTGGCGGGTGGCACGCGCCTGCCTTATCAGCTGGGCGTGGAGCTGTTCGGCCATTCCGGCACCGACAGTGACCTGGAAGTGATCTCACTGCTGCTGGAAACGCTGACCCTGTCAGGTGTGGACCAGCATGTGGTGCTGGATCTGGGGCACGTGGGGTTGTTCCGTGGCCTGCTCGACAGCTGCGACTTGAGTGACAGTCAGCAGAGCCAGCTGGAAGACATTTATGTCCGCAAGGCGCGGGTAGAGCTGGACACCTTTATTGCCAGCCATGATATGCCCGCTGCGGCGGGTAAAGCCCTGGCAGCCTTGCCCTGGTTGGCGGGGGGCGTGGACGTGCTGACCGAAGCACGGGCGCTGCTGTCGCCTTTCCCCGGCGCGCTGGCGGCCCTGGATGAACTGGCTGTGCTGGTCGATGTGCTGGGTGCCCGCGGTGTGCAGTTGCACCTGGATCTGGGTGAGCTGCGCGGCTACCACTATCACACCGGTTGCGTGTTTGCGGCGTACCTGCCCGGTGAGAGTGAGCCGGTGGCCAAGGGCGGCCGTTACGATCACATTGGTGAAGTGTTTGGCCGGGCCCGTCCGGCCACCGGTTTCAGTGCAGATTTGAAGATGCTGGCGGAGCGGGCGGAATCCGCCGCGCTCACCGGTATTCTGGCGGAAGGTTCGCTGCAGGATGCGACCTTTGCCACTACGGTTTCCGCGTTGCGTGAGCAGGGTGAGCGCGTAGTGCTGGCCTTGCCCGGCGCCGATAATGATCCGGCCGAGCTGGGTTGCCAGCGTCGCCTGGTCGCCCAGGCAGATGGCTGGGTTGTGACCGACCTTTAAACTGAATTTCCTTTTTCCTGAACAGATGGCAGCAAGCAATCATGGGTAAGAACGTAGTCATTCTCGGCACCCAGTGGGGTGATGAAGGCAAAGGCAAGATCGTCGATCTGCTGACCGATCAGGCCTCACTGGTGGCCCGCTTTCAGGGCGGCCATAACGCCGGCCATACCCTGGTGATCGATGGCAAGAAGACGGTCCTGCACCTGATTCCGTCAGGCATTCTTCGTGAAGATGTGCAGTGCCTGATCGGTAACGGCGTGGTGCTTTCCCTGGAGGCTTTGCTCAAGGAAATCGGTGGCCTGGAAGATCAGGGTGTACCGGTACGCGAGCGCCTGCGTCTGTCGGCGGCCTGCCCGCTGATCCTGCCTGTGCACGTGGCACTGGATCAGGCCCGCGAAGCGGCCCGAGGCAACAAGAAAATCGGCACCACCGGCCGTGGCATCGGCCCTGCCTATGAAGACAAGGTGGCTCGCCGGGGCCTGCGCCTGGGTGATGTGTACCAGCGTGAGTTGTTTGCCGCCAAGCTGGGCGAAGTGATGGATTACCACAACTTCGTTCTGCGCAGCTACTACAATGCCGAGCCGGTGGATTTCCAGAAAACCCTGGATGAAACCCTGCAGCTGGGCGAAGACGTGCGCAGCATGGTCACCGATGTGACTGCCGTGTTGCACGGTGCCCGCGAGCGCGGCGAAAACATCATGTTCGAGGGCGCTCAGGGCACCCTGCTGGATATCGACCACGGTACCTACCCGTACGTGACCAGCTCCAACACCACTGCCGGTGGCACTGCCACCGGTACCGGGTTCGGCCCGCTATACCTGGACTACGTGCTGGGTATTACCAAGGCCTACACCACCCGGGTGGGCAGCGGTCCGTTCCCCACCGAGCTGTTTGACGAAAATGGCCGTTACCTGGCCGAGAAAGGTCACGAGTTCGGCTCCACCACCGGTCGCGCTCGTCGTTGCGGCTGGTTCGATGCTGTAGCGCTGAAGCGTTCTATCCAGATCAACTCCATCACCGGCCTGTGCCTGACCAAGCTGGACGTGCTGGACGGCCTGGAAGAAATCAACATCTGCGTGGGCTATCAGGATGCGGCCGGCAACTCGCTGGAGTGCGCCTGGGATGCGGACAGCTACGAAGAAGTGAAGCCGGTTTACGAAAGCCTGCCGGGCTGGAGTGAATCCACCCTGGGCGTGAAGTCGGAAGACGATCTGCCGCCCAACGCCAAGGCTTACCTGCAGCGCATTGAGGAAATCACCGGCGCGCCCATCGACATTATTTCCACTGGCCCGGACCGGGTGGAAACCATCATCAAGCGGCACCCGTTCGCCTGATCTTTATGCTGTTCCGCCATCGATGCCTGTGGGGGTGGATGGCGGAGCGGTTTATGTTTATTTCCCCTTCCGCTCCGCCCTGATTATTCCTCTCTAATCATTGTCTTTTGATAGACATATCCGTGCATTGAAAATGACACGGTCTGTACCCCTTTTTGTCATTCGTTCTGTCTAGTCTCGTTGACGAACTTTTACCGACCAATGGCTGGCTACTGCAGGCAGGCAACGAAAACAGAAACAGGGAGAATAGAGATGGGGCACCATCCCGTAGAAGACAGTAACCGTTCCGATAACACCTCCATTAATTCTGTGCTGGAGCAGCACGTTTCCCGTCGCCAGATTCTGCGCGGCGGCGCCACTGCGGCCACCGTGGTGGCTGGTGCCAGCCTGGTGGCCTGTGGTGGTGACAGCAGCAATCGCAGCAATGGCGGTGATACGGGTGGCGAGATGCCTGCCGAGCTGGGCTTTGCTTCAGTACCACGGTCACTGGAGGATCGTGTGGTGTTGCCTGATGGCTATCAAGCCAGTGTTCTGATCGCGAAGGGCGATGCATTGTTTTCAGGTATTACGGATTATCAGAACGATGGCAGCGGTGAAGATTTCGACAAGCGTTCTGGTGATGAGCATGACGGCATGGAGTTCTTCGGTTTGGGCGCCGACGGCACCTGGGATCCGAATGCGTCAGAGCGTGGTGTGCTGTGCATGAACCACGAGAACCTGGAAGATAGCACGCTGCACGAGAATGGAGTGACAGAGGCTGCCGATAACGGTGGTGCCCGTCCGCAAGTTGAAATTGACCGGGAAATTCTCGCCCACGGTGTGGCGTGCCTGGAAGTTATCAAGCAGGACGGTCAGTGGAGTTACGTAAAAGACTCGGTGTTCAATCGTCGAGTTACCGGCGCCACGGAAGCTGTCATTTCGGGGCCTTGCGCGGGGCTGGATGCACTGAAAACCAAGCTGAGCCCCGCCGGTGACAAGGGATTCGGTACCCTTAATAACTGTGCCAGCGGTCGTACCCCTTGGGGCACCTACCTGACCTGTGAAGAAAACTGGTTTTCATATTTCAATCGCAACGACGCGGCGGATGCACGCAGTGCCACCGAGAATGACCTGTTTGCACGCTATGGCATGGGGTTGGTGAGCAAAGGGTTCTCGTACCGGGAATGGGACACCGTTGCCGGCGACATGTACCAGCGCTTCGATATCAGCGCAACGGGGGCGGCGGCCACCGATGATTTCCGCAATGAGCCGAACACCTTTGGCTATATCGTGGAAGTTGACCCTTTTGACACCGCCAGCAAACCGGTCAAGCGGACCGCCATGGGCCGCTTTGCCCATGAAGGCGCGATCTTCGCTCCCGCCGAAGCCGGCAAGCCGCTGGTGTATTACATGGGCGATGATTCCCGCAACGAATATCTCTACAAGTTTGTTAGTGCCACCAACTGGGACCCGGCTGATGTGGGCATGGGTACGGCTGCCGGCAACAAATATCTGGATGATGGCAAGCTGTACGTGGCGGTCTTCAACAATGATGGCACCGGCGAATGGAAAGAGCTGAGCTTTGGGGTGAATGGGCTGGATGCAATGAATCCGCTTTACCCCTTCTCCAGCCAGGGGGATGTGATCCTGGCGACTCGTCTTGCCGCGGACCACGTTGGTGCGACCAAAATGGACCGCCCGGAGTGGGCTGCGGTCAACCCAATGAATGGAGAATGCTACCTGACGCTAACCAACAATAGTGGTAGCAACCGCACCCCTGATACCGTTGATGGCGCCAACCCTCGCACCTATGGCGGCTCGGGCGGTAATCCCAACGGTCATATTATCCGCTGGCGCGAAGAGGGCGGCGATCATGGTGCCACCAGCTTCGATTGGGATGTGTTTCTGTTCGGCGCTCCTGCCGACAAGGATGCTCAGAGTATCAACCTGTCCGGCTTGACCGCAGACAATGATTTCTCCAGCCCGGATGGTTTGTACTTCGATCAACGTGGCCTGCTGTGGATTCAGACCGATGACGGTGCCTACCGCGATACGGTGAACAACCAGATGCTGGTGGCTATACCGGGTGAAGTGGGTGACGGCGGCATGCTGACGTTCACCAATGACTTCGGTGACGAGGAAAATACGACGTTTGTTGGTAAAGACGCGTCGGCGGTGAACCTTCGCCGTTTTCTGGTCGGCCCGAAAGGCTGCGAGATTACCGGTATCACTATGACTCCCGATGCTCGCAGCTTGTTCATTAACGTCCAGCACCCAGGAGAAGGGGGCTCTGCAGGCAACTTCAATACAGATGTGAGCACCTGGCCAAACCCGAATGGCAATGCCTTGGCGCTGGGTAATGGTGCCAGTCGGCCCCGCTCCGCTACGATCGTGATCACCCGTGAAGACAATGGTGAAATCGCTTTGTAGGTTGCAACCGCGAGACTAAAGCCGTCCACACCCTTGTGGACGGCTTTTCTTGTTGTGGCGCCTGCTTTCTGAAAGGCAAAAGGTGTCACCAAGATAGCGTTATGTTGTCATCCCGAAGTCATGGAAAACCATGACAATGCAAGTCATATCCCATCAGAAAAACGCAGGTAAAATTCATGCTTTCCGGTATTGGTATCTGGCAACTTCTTATCGTTCTGGCCATCGTTATTATGCTGTTTGGTACCAAGCGTATCCGCAGCCTTGGTTCTGATCTGGGGGGCGCTTTCAAGGGCTTCCGTGATGCGGTAAAGGATGACGAAAAAAACTTGGAAACTGAGCAGGATGATCAGGCGGCACTGGTATCCAGTGATATGGAAAAACAAAAAGACGCGGTGCGGAGCTAACAGTCATGCTCGACTTCGGTTTCATGGAGATACTGCTGATCTGTGTGATCGCGCTGGTCGTGCTGGGGCCGGAAAAGCTGCCGAGATTGGTGCGAACCCTGGGGCAATGGGTGGGGCGAGGCCG